>Ga0315294_10000485_pt1 | contig 42610 bp, 38 predicted proteins | sample YL17G13_40_MG_FD_203626 | JGI IMG/M metagenome (GOLD analysis project Ga0315294, IMG submission 203626) | Sediment microbial communities from Yellowstone Lake, YNP, Wyoming, USA - YL17G13_40 | ecosystem: Environmental > Aquatic > Freshwater > Lake > Sediment | place: USA: Wyoming | collected... | reverse complement strand
ACTCGCCTGCACATTGACGAGATCAAGCAGTAGGCTTCTTTCTCGAGGAGGTTGGAGATGGCACATAAAAAGGCTGGCGGCAGCGGCCGCAATAACCGAGACAGCCAGTCCAAGCGGCTGGGAGTCAAGCGCTTTGACGGTGAGTTGGTCAACTGTGGCACCATCATCGTGCGCCAGCGTGGAACCGAGTTCCATCCCGGCACGAACGTTGGCATGGGCAAAGACTATACCCTTTTCGCCGCCATCGACGGCTATGTGAAGTTTGAGGATGTCGCTCGCGACAAGAGGTCGGTGAGCGTGTATCCAGAGAGGCAGTAGCACGTGAAAAAGGACATTCATCCGACCTACTATCCGGAAGCCAAGGTCATCTGCGCCTGTGGCAACACCTGGACCACCGGGTCGACTGTGCCAGAGATCCGCACGGAAATGTGCTCGGCCTGCCACCCGTTCTTCACGGGCGAGCAGCGCATCGTGGACACCGCCGGGCAGGTCGACCGCTTCCAGCGCCGCAAGGAGCGCGCCGACCAGATGGCGGAACAGAGTGCTCTGCGTCGCGTTGGCAAGGGCAAAAGGGCCGAGAGCCTGTTCGAGTTTGTGACCGAGGAAAGGCCGACCGTGCAGGAGACCCTGCAGGCCGAGTTCCCCGAGGTGGCCGCGCGGGTGGCCGCCGAGCGGGCGCAGGCCACCGCAGCCAAGGCCGCTGCCCCCGCGCAGGCCCAGCCCGACGAGGACAAGCGCCCAGCCCGACCGCCGCGCGAGCGCAGGGGCAGCCCCCGCCGCGACAGAGGATCCGAGCCGGCTACAGAAGCCAAAGACTAGTCCAAGGAATCCTCCACCGAGATTTGAGAGGCAGAGCATTCGCTCTGTCTCTTTGTATCGCCAGGGCAAAGGAGATTGTCTGCCATGTCTCACCACCGCTATGATGGGGGATGGGTTGAAGTAGTCTGCGGCTCGATGTTCTCGGGCAAGACCGAGGAGCTGATCCGCCGCGTCAACCGCGCCATCATCGCCAAACAAAAGGTCCAGGTCTTCAAGCCTGTGCTGGACACGCGCTATACGCACGCAAAAGTGACCTCGCACAGCGGCGCGCAGTTCACCGCCACGCCAGTTCCCAGCGCGAGTGAGATTCTGAAGCTGTTGGAACCCGGTAGCGAGGTCGTGGCGATTGACGAGGCGCAGTTCTTCGACGGGTCCATCGGTGCGGTCTGCAGCCAGTTGGCCGACCGCGGGCTGCGCGTGATCGTGGCGGGGCTGGACATGGACTTTCGCGGCGAGCCCTTTGGTCCCATGCCCGTGCTGATGGCCCAGGCCGAACAGGTGGACAAGTTGCAGGCCATCTGCCAGGTCTGCGGCGCTCCCGCCAGTCGCACGCAGCGCCTGATTAACGGCCAGCCCGCCGCCTACGACGATCCCGTCATCCTGGTGGGCGCCAAAGAAGTCTACGAAGCGCGCTGCCGCATGTGCCATCGCATCGTGCGCCCCCAGGAGCGCGAGTGAGCGAAATCCACTATGGCGGCCAGGCGGTAATCGAGGGCGTGATGATGCGCGGCGCGCACAACATGGCGATTGCCGTGCGCAAGCCCTCGGGCGAGATCACCATCCACAGCGAAGCGCTGCCGGCCGGCATCTACACCAGCCGCATCGGGCGGCTGCCCTTTGTGCGCGGCCTGAGCATGCTGTGGGACACGCTCGTCCTCGGCACGCGCGCGCTGATGTTCTCGGCGGATGCGGCGCTTTCTGACGAGGAGGTCAAGTTCGGCGGCCCCATCATGTGGGGCACGCTCGTTCTCTCGCTCGTGCTCGGCGTCGGCCTCTTTGTCGTATTGCCCCTGCTGCTGGTGGGGCTGGTGGACCGCTTTATCAGCTCCCCTTTGCTCAGCAACCTGGCCGAGGGCGTGCTGCGGCTGCTGTTCTTCCTGGCCTACCTGGTCGTCATCGGCCGCATGGCCGACATCCGCCGTGTGTTTGCCTATCACGGAGCCGAGCACAAGACCGTCAATGCCCACGAAGCGGGCGCGGCGCTCACCCCGCAGGAAGTCCAGCGCTTTAGCACGGCGCACACGCGCTGCGGGACCGGGTTCTTGCTGAGCGTAATGCTCATCTTCGTTCTGCTCACCTCGCTGCTGGGGCGACCGCCGCTGGTCTGGCGTCTGCTGTCACGTTTGGTGCTCGTGCCGTTCGTGACCGCGATTGCCTACGAGGTGATGAAGTTCACCGCTGGACACTTTGACCAGCCCCTGGTCAAGGCTCTAGCCACGCCGGGCCTGTGGTTGCAGCGCCTCACCACGCGCGAGCCGGACGAGGGCATGCTGGAGGTCGCCATCGCTGCACTGCAGCGCGTGATCGCTGCTGACAGCACCACGGCATGAGTCCGTGGTCTGCCATCAGAGCGAACCGAGTGAAGTCGCGAAACCGGGTTTCTGCCAGAAACCCGGTTTCTGGTTCTGTGGGTCCTGGGGTAAAATGACAGCGGGCAGCCCATATTCGCTGCCCACCAAGGATAGTGCCAGCATGAAGCTGATCTACCGCGACAAGGAATGGGAACTGAAAGGCAACACCACCGTGCGCGACGCGCTCAAGAAGGTTGGGCTCAGCCCCGAGGCCGTGCTGGCCGTGCGCGACGGCAAGCTGCTGACCGATGACGTGCTCCTGCGCCCCGAAGACACCGTCAAGCTGATCGCCGTGGTGTCGGGAGGCCGCTGATGCAGAGAAGAGCCGGAATGTCATGAAGTGCAAGAAATGCGGCGCGCCCGCCGTGATCAACATGCGTCAGCACCGCCTGGCACTGTGTGGGGAGCATTTCTTGGAGTGGGTGCCCGAGCAGATGCAGCGTGCCATCGAGCACTATCACATGTTCACCCCCGAGGAAAAGGTGCTGGTGGCTGTCTCGGGCGGCAAGGACAGCCTGAGCCTGTGGGACATCCTGCTGCGCCAGGGCTACGCCACCGAAGGCATCTACATCAACCTGGGCATCCCCGATGGCGACTACTCTAACCTGTCTCAGCAGAAGGTGGAGCAGTTCGCTGCCCAGCACAACGCGGCGTTCCGCGTGGTCAACGTCAAAGCCGAGTACGGCCAGAGTATCCCCGAGGTCGCGCGGCGCAAGCGCGGGCGCAGCGTGTGCGGCACGTGCGGGCTGATCAAGCGCCACGTCATGAATCAGATCGCCTGCGAGGGCGGCTTTGCCGCACTGGCAACTGGACATAACCTTGATGACGAAGTGTCGTTCCTGTTCCAGAACACGCTGCACTGGGCCACGGGCTACCTGGCACGCCAGGCGCCGGTGCTGCCGGCTAGTCGAGCGGGCCTGTCGCGCAAGGTCAAGCCGCTGGTGCGCCTCTACGAACGCGAGATGGCCGCCTATGCCCTGGTGCGCGGCATCGACTATATCTACGAGGAGTGCCCGCACGCCAAGGGCGCAACCACGCTGGTGAACAAGGAACTGTTCGACCGGCTCGAACTGTCGTCACCCGGCGCAAAGCAGCAGTTCTACCTGGGCTTCTTGCAGGCGCGCAACGAGGGCCGCCTTCTGTCGCCGGAGGCCAGTGCAGTCGAGCTACACGCCTGCGAGCAGTGCGGCCAGCCCACTACCGCGCCCGGCCTGTGCGCCTTCTGTCGGCTGTGGACTGAAGGAAACCCACGGAGCGACAGAGAACACGGAGGGACCCCAAATGGAGCTCAGTGAGCCGTTGGTAGTGCCGTTGGTAGTCCGCGCTTCAGCGCGTGGTGAGCGCGCTGGCATGCGCACTACGAACGTGTTGGTAGTCCGCGCTTCAGCGCGTGGTGAGCGCGCTGGCATGCGTACTACGATCGCATTGGTAGTCCGCGCTTCAGCGCGTGGACTGCGCGCTAAAGCGCGGACTACGAACTTGGCGGGTGCGCGATGAACGCAGGTTCCGAAGCGCCCCGCGCGCCACGCCGTGCCTACCGCTACTTTGAGTACGTGATGGCCGTGTTCGTGGCCGTCCTGCTCATCAGCAACGTGGCCTCGTCCAAGTTCCTGGTGCTGGGTCCCTTTACCTTTGACGGCGGCACGATCCTCTTCCCCCTCAGCTACATCTTTGGCGATATCCTCACCGAGGTTTACGGCTACGTGGGTTCGCGCAAGGTGATCTGGACCGGCTTTGCCTGCACCGCGCTGATGGCCGTGGTGTTCATGCTCGTGGGCGCGCTCCCGCCTGCGCCCGGTTGGACGGGCCAGGACGCCTACATGACCATCCTCGGCATGACCCCGCGCATCGTGCTGGCCAGCCTGATCGCCTACTGGGCGGGCGAGTTCTCCAACTCGTTCGTGCTGGCCAAGATGAAGATCTGGACCCGTGGCCGCTTCCTGTGGGCGCGCACCATCGGCTCTACCATCGTGGGCGAGGGCGTCGATACCGTGTTGTTTGTGCTGATCGCCTTCTTTGGCGTCGTGTCATCGCCGCTGCTGCGCTCCGTGATGCTCTCCAACTATGTATTCAAGGTGGGCATGGAGGCTCTCGCCACGCCGGTGACCTACGCCATCACCAACTGGCTCAAGCGCGCCGAGCGCGAAGACTACTACGACTATCACACCGACTTTAGTCCTTTTCACTAGGGAATGAAACACGGAGACACTGAGGGCACGGAGAATTGTGAACGTTTCCTCTACCTTGCGTGTTGGGCTGGTCGCGCCTGGAGGCGTAGATGCTCTTTGTTTTGGGAAAGCAGGTTGAAGATGCAAGGCACATTGCTGGAAGCGGACTTGCCGCCGGATCACAAATCGGGGTTTGTGGCGATGGCGGGGCGGCCGAGTGTGGGCAAGTCCACGCTGGTCAACGCCATCGTGGGCCAGAAAGTGGCCATCGTCTCGGACAAGCCGCAGACCACGCGCAACCGCGTGCTGGGCATCCTGACGCGGCCCGACGCGCAGGTCGTCTTTGTGGATGTGCCGGGCATGCACAAACCCGTGCACAAGCTCGGTCAGTACATGGTCGAGGTGGCCGAGGCCGCCGTGCCCGATGCCGACGTGGTGCTGTTCACCGTCGATGCCAGCTTGCCCCCGCACGACGAAGACCGCCTGGCGGCCGAGTTCCTGGCCAGGAATTGCCGCGCTCCGGTGATCCTGGTCATGAACAAGATGGACCTGCTGCGACCGGACCAGGTTCAGGCCCACGTCGAGGCCTACCAGGCCCTGGGCAGCTTTGCTGACTGGATGATGATCTCGGCCACGCGCGGCGACAACCTGGACAAGCTACTTGCCATGACGCTGGCGCGCCTGCCGCTGGGTCCACGCTACTACCCCGAGGGCCAGGTCACCGACGTCACCGAGCGCTTCCTGTCAGGGGAGTTGATCCGCGAGCAGGTGCTGCGCCTGCTGCGCCAGGAGGTGCCGCACGCCGTGGCCGTCGTGGTGGAGGAGTTCAAGGAGCGCCACGAGGGCCTGACCTACATCGGAGCCACGATCTACGTTGAGAAGGACTCGCAAAAGGGCATCGTGATCGGCTCGGGCGGCAGCATGCTCAAGAGGATCGGCGCCGCCGCGCGCGAACAGATCGAGCACCTGCTCGAGACCAAGGTCTTCCTCGAGTTGTGGGTCAAAGTCCGCCCCAAGTGGCGGCGGGACGATGCCGCACTGCGAAACGTAGGCTACGGGGAGTAAAGAAGAGGTGCCCGTCATTTCCGAAGTGACAGGCACCTCTTCTGCGAGTCTATGTCACTCGGCGCCGGAAAATCACCTGATCAAAGGTGATGAAGCTGACCCTCGCGCCGAGCAGGGAAGCCAGACAGCCGGGCGTGACCTGCACGTCCACCTTGTCGATGCGATAGAACTCCCATCCCTGCCGCGTGTAGGTGGCGATCACGGCCTGCAGTTGGTCGCTCACCTTGCGAGCGTTCTCTATGTTGAGAACGCCGCGTTTGAGCTCGCCAACGAATGGGACCACCTGATACTCGTACTCGGCAGCGCGTGCACTTGAACTCATTGTCCCTCCTGCGTTCCTTGTTAGCTGCCCGCGCCAGGCGTGGCAGTTCAGATCACACTGCACGGAGCCGAGGCACAGCGGATCACATCGGTCTGCCGGCCGGGTGAACTGGCGGGCTTCCAGCTACTTGCCCTTTGCCTCCAGCTTTTTCTTTTCCTCCTCGACCAACATGCGGCGCAGGATCTTGCCCACGATGGTCTTGGGCAGCTCGGTTCGGAACTCGACCGCCGTGGGCACCTTGTACTTGGCCATCTTGTCCCGGCAGAAATCGATGATCTCCCGCTCCGTGGCCGTCTCGCCTGCCTTGAGGATAATGTAGGCCTTGACCGTCTCGCCGCGGTAAGGGTCGGGTATGCCTGCGACGACTACCTCCTTGACCTTGGGGTGCTGGTACAGCACTTCCTCCACGTCGCGCGGGTAGATGTTGTAGCCGCCGGCGATGATCATGTCCTTCTTGCGGTCCACGATCTTGAAATAGCCCTCTGCGTCCATCGTGGCCATGTCGCCCGTGTACAGCCAGCCATTGCGCAGCGCGATGACGGTCTCAGCGGGCATGTTCCAGTAGCCCTTCATCACCTGCGGCCCCCGGATGACCAGCTCGCCCACCTCGCCGACAGGCAGCTCCTGCATGCCGGTCTCCAGGTCCATGATCTTGGCCTCGGTGTCGGGCCACGGCACGCCAATGGTGCCGACCCTGTTATTGCCGTAGACCGGGTTGGCGTGTGTGACCGGCGTGGCTTCGCTCAGGCCGTAGCCTTCGACCAGGCGTGCGCCCGTCAGGTTCTGGAACTTGGTCTGCACTTCCACCGGCAGGCCGGCTGCGCCACTGAGGCAGGCGCGAATGGACTTCAAGTCGTACTTGGCGATGTCGGGGAAGTTGTTGATGGCCACGTACATGGTTGGCACACCTGGGAAGAGGGTGGGATGGTGTTTGTTGATCTCTTTCAGCATACCCGGCAGGTCGCGCGGGTTGGGGATCAGCAGCATGGCGCCCGCCGTGTAGACCGCAAAGTTCATGCAGGTGGTCATGCCAAAGCTGTGGTAGAGCGGCAGCGCGGTCACAGCCACTTCCTTGGCTTCCTGGGTGTCGTGCATCCAGGCCCTGCACATCACGGTGTTGGCCATCACGTTGGCGTGCGTGATCTCGGCTGCCTTGGGCACGCCCGTGGTGCCACCCGTGTACAGCAGCACGGCCGTATCGCCCGGAGTTACTTCCACGGGCGTAGGCTTGGCGGGGGCCTTTTGCAGCAGGTTCTGCAGCCAATCGGTGTTGCCCGCGCCGGAGATGTCCTGCCGGTCGCCGCCGGCCTTTTCCTTGACCAGCGTGAACAACAGCTTGGTCACGGGCGGAAAGTACTCTTTGATGTTGGTCACGATCAGGTGCTTGAGCGACGTATTGCGGCGCACCTGTTGCACGATGGGGAAAAAGCGCGTCAGCGTCAGCAGAACGGTAGCGCCCGAGTCCTTGAGCTGGTGCTCGACCTCGCGCGCGGCGTAGAGCGGGTTAAAGGGCACCACGATCCCGCCGGCGCGCAGCGTGCCATAGTAGGCGATGATGAATTGCGGGCAGTTGGCCACGTAGATGCCCACGCGGTCGCCCTTCCTGATGCCCAGTTGCTGCAAAGCGGCGGCGTAGCGGTCCACCAGGGCGTCCAGCTCGGCGTAGGTCAGCTTGGCGTCCTGGTAGATGGTGGCGGTAGCGTTGGGGTATTTGCGCGCGGACTCGCGCAGGTTGACGTCGACGGGACGTTGCGGGTAGGTGAGCGTGGGCGGCACTTGCGGTTCATAGCTCTTCAGCCAGGGCTTTTCCATTGGGTCCATTTCCTCCTTGAGAATTGGCGGCCCGGAAGGACACGCGCGGCGTCCCCGGTTGTCCATCCCTTGCGTGTTGCTTGGCGAGCGACAAATGCCTTGGGCGTGGCACCTCCTTCCCGCTCCAACGAGCCCGAGTCCCGTGCGGACTGGTGGAAGCCGAGCGACTCCGAAACGCAGCAACCCCCCGCTGAGTGCAGTGGAGGGTTGTTGTGCGGCGCTTGGTTGTGGGCAGGGGCGGATTCGAACCACCGAAGGCTGGGCCAGCTGATTTACAGTCAGCCGCGTTTGACCACTTCGCTACCTGCCCATGTATTCATTTGCGCTGGCCATGGAGCCTGAGGGGGGAATTGAACCCCCGACCGACCACTTACAAGGCGGTTGCTCTGCCGACTGAGCTACTCAGGCCTGCGTCAGCACCAGCAAGGGTATTATATGCGTCCGGCGCTTTGTGTCAAATCCAGCACTGTGCTATAATCTGCCCAGTCTGACAGGCGCGGCCGCGCGCTGGCTCATCTCACCTGCCACGCAGGAGCGACGATGAAGAGGCATTCTCAGCTGTGGATCGCAGGCAGCCTGGTCCTGTTCTCCGTTCTGTGTTGCTGCACGCCCGCAAAGCCTGCGCGTCCCTCCATCGTTGCAGAGCCGACGGCGCTGCCTCCGACCAGCACGCCGCTCCCGTCGCCGACACCGACATCAACGCCAACGACGACGCCCACCGAGACGCCGCGGCCCACGCCGACGCGGACGCCCACGGCCACGTCGAGCCCGACAGTCACGTCGACGCCCACGCCTGCGCGCGTCGCCGTGCAGGTCTCACGCGTGGTGGACGGCGACACGATCGAGGTCATGTTGGAAGGCCAGGCCTACACGGTGCGCTACATCGGCGTGAATGCGCCGGAGATCGACGGAGCCAAGCCGGAGCGCATGGGCCCCGAGGCCAGCGCCGCCAACCAGGCCTTGGTGGGCGGCAAGACCGTGTACCTGGAGAAGGACCAGAGCGAAACCGACAAGTACGGCCGCCTGCTACGCTACGTTTTTGTCGGCGATGTGTTTGTGAATGCAGAGCTGCTGCGGCAAGGCTATGCGGCGGCTCAGGAGTACCCGCCCGACCTCAAGCGCCAACCGCTGCTCGAGCAGATGGAGCAGGAGGCGCGCCAGGCAGGACGCGGCCTGTGGGCCGCGCCGCCTACGGCCACGCTGGGCGCGAACGCCGCAAGCGGGTGCCCGCAGGGCTGCACCACGCCACCTCCTGGTTGCGCGATCAAGGGCAACATCAACAGCCAGGGCGAACGCATCTACCACGTGCCGGGAGGCCAGTACTATGACAAGACCACGATTGACCCCGCCAACGGCGAACGCTGGTTCTGCAGCGAAGAGGAAGCACAAGCCAACGGCTGGCGCAAGAGCAAACGGTAAGGTGTTTGTCAACGGATGCGCCTGGCGGCGAAACGGATAAACAAAGGGTGTGCGGATGAGATGTGGCTGGGCCGGTTCTATCCGTTTATTCGTTGTGACATCCGTTGCCAAGACACTGGCAGGCGCCCGATGACCCGAACCTACCCGCGCAAGCAGGTGATTCGTCTGCCATCATTCTGAAGCGAAGGAGGGATTCATGCAGAAGGGTTCCAGGCACCGGTGGTTCGTCGTGATCGTGTTCTTTCTCTTTATGCTGCTGCACCAGTGCGACAAGCTGCTAATCGGTCCGCTGACCAGCCAGATCATGGCCACGTTCGGGATCAACGAGGCGCAGATGGGCGCGGTCGTCACCGGCGCCCTGATCGTGGGCGCGGTGCTCTACCCGGTGTGGGGCTACCTGTACGACCGCTACGCGCGCAGCAAGTTGCTGGCGGCCGCCGCGTTCATCTGGGGCTCGACCACCTGGCTGAGCGCGCTGGCACCCACCTACGGCCTGTTCGTGGCTACGCGCGCCACGACCGGCATCGATGACTCCAGCTACCCTGGCCTGTACAGCCTGATCGCCGACTATTTCGGTCCGGAGGTGCGCGGCAAGATCTACGGGCTGCTGCAACTGGCCCAACCCATCGGCTACATGCTGGGCATGTTGCTGGGCCTGCTGCTGAGCGGCGCGCTGGGCTGGCGCGGCATCTACTACCTGACCGGCTCGCTCGGCATCGTGCTGTCTGCGATCATCTTCCGCTTCGTGCGCGAAGCGCCGCGCGGCAAGAGCGAGCCGGAACTCGCCGACCTGGAGCAGGTGGGCGTCTACCGCTTTAACTGGCAGACCGCCAGGGGACTGTTCAGCAAGCGCAGCCTGCTCTTGTTGTTCGTGCAAGGCTTCTTTGGCGTCTTTCCCTGGAACACCATCACCTACTGGTTCTTCCGCTACCTCGAAACCGAGCGCCACTACTCCAGCAGTGCAGTGTTCAGCACCATGGCTGTCGCGGTGACGGTGCTGTCCTTTGGCTACCTGGTGGGCGGGGCCGTGGGCGATTTCTTCTTCAAGCGCACTCCGCGCGGGCGCGCGCTGGTGTCCATGGTTGCGGTGCTGGTGGGCGCCATTCTGCTGGCAGTCACCATGTCCGTCCCGCTGGAGAACCAGATGCTGTTCATGATTCTGCTCAGCATCACGGCGCTGTTCATCCCCATCGCGTCACCTAACGTGGTCTCCACGGTCTACGACATCACCCTGCCTGAGGTGCGCAGCACGGCCATGGCGGTGCAGTATTTTATCGAGTCGGCAGGTGCCGCGCTGGCTCCGCTCATCGCCGGGCTGATCGCGGTGCGCTACTCCCTGCACGACGCCATTCTGTGGATCTGCGTCTCGACCTGGGTGCTGTGTTTCTTCTTCTACGCCGGTGTGGCCTACCTGGTGCCCAAGGACATCGCGACCCTGCGCGGCCAGTTGCGCGAGCGCGCCGAGCACGAGCGTGAGCTGCAGGCAAGCGCCCCGAGCGGCCAATCCGCCGCGTGATGAGCTCGACCATGCGCCAGCCGCTCGCCGCGCAGCCCGTTGACGGCTTTCCGCGCGCGCTAGACTTGCCGCACGGCCGCGTCGAGCTGCCGGTCTTTCTGCCCGACGCCACGCAGGGTGTGGTGCGTTCGTTAGACGCAACCGACCTGCTGGCGTGCGGCATCGAGGCCGTGCAGACCAACGTGTTCCACCTGATGCAAAAGCCGGGCTCCGCCACGCTCAAGGCGCTGGGCGGGCTGCACCGCATGTTCGGCTGGGAGGGCCCCATCGTCACCGATTCGGGCGGCTTTCAGGTCTACTCGCTGATTCACGAGAACCCCAAGTATGGCAGCCTCACGGAGCGCGGCATGCTCTTCCGTCCGGAGGGCTCGACACGGCGCTTCCAGCTCACGCCCGAGAAGAGCGTGCAATTGCAGGTGGACTATGGCGCGGACGTCGTGATCTGCCTGGACGACTGCACGCACGTGGACGCGCCGCGCGAGGCGCAAGAGGATTCGGTGGCGCGCACCATCGCCTGGGCGCGGCGTGGCAAGGCCGAGTTCGAGCGCCAGATGCAGCAGCGGCGCGTGCCGGCCGGGCGGCAGCCCAGGCTGTTTGCTGTGGTGCAGGGCGGCGGCCACCGCGACCTGCGCCAGCGCTGCGCCGAGGTGCTGCTCGAGATTGGGTTTGATGGCTTTGGGCTGGGCGGCTGGCCTCTGGATGCCAAGGGCAAGCTGCTGCTGGACATCATCGCCTACACGCGCGAGCTGATCTCGGCCAAGCTACCCATGCATGCACTGGGAGTGGGCCAGCCCGGCAACGTGGTGGCCTGCGCCCGCCTGGGCTACAACCTGTTCGACAGCACCATGCCTACGCGCGACGCGCGTCACGGCCGGCTGCTCGTATTTCGCTCCGACCCTGCGACGAGCGCGCTAGAGGAGGACTGGTACTCGCACGTCTACATCCAGGATTCCTGCCACATCCGCTCCGACGCGCCGCTGTCGGAGCACTGCGACTGCCTGTGCTGCGCGCGTTACTCGCGCGCCTACCTGCACCACCTGTTCAAGGTCAAGGACACGCTCTATTTCCGGCTGGCCACTCTGCACAACTTGCGCTTCATGACGCAGCTTGTGGCCAGGCTGCGCGCGCTGTCCGTCGAGGGAGCGCTGCATGGATGACCTGCAGCGGCTGATGGACGCGGTGCACAAGAGCCCCAAGTACGCACGTGTGTGTGAGGACGTCGTGCGCGGCATCGGCGCACGCGAGCTGGCCGCGCGACGCAGCTTGAAGGAGGCCATCAAGGCCACCAAGAACAAGCTGCATCAGGTGGGAGGCGCGTACCTGGCGGGGGAGCTGCCCTACGTGCGCTGGAGTGCAGAACTGCAGGCCGCGGCCAGCGCCGGGGACACAGAGCGCCTGCGCAGCATCTGCCTGCAGGCCATGCAGCAGCACGCGTCGACCCGCGAGCGGCTGCCCAACCTGGAGGCGTTCTATGCGCAGACCCTGGCTGCCCTGCCGCCGCCCCAAGTGGTGCTGGACGTGGCCTGTGGCCTGAACCCGCTGGCCATTCCGTGGATGGGACTGCCGCCGAGTGTGCAGTACTACGCCTGCGATATCTACGCGGACATGGTGGAGTTCATCGACGAGTTCCTTCGCGTCGTCCACGTGGCGGGAGAAGCGCAGGTGTGCGACGTCGCACACATCCCGCCCACGCGGCGGGCCGATCTGGCCCTCCTGCTCAAGACGCTGCCCTGCATCGAGCAGTTGGACAAGTCCGCCGGACTGCGCCTGCTGGAGACGGTCAATGCCGAGCACCTGCTCGTCTCCTTCCCGGTGCGCAGCCTGGGCGGCAGGGGCAAGGGCATGCGGGAGAACTACGAGGCTCACCTGCGCGAGTTGTTGGTGGGCAAGCCCTGGCCCGTGCAGCGCTTTGAGTTCGACACCGAGCTGGCGTTCTTGATTCATAAAGCATAGAAACCCGTTTTCTGTCAGAAAACGGGTTTCTGGGAAGGGTTCCTGAGAATCTCACAGGAGGATACTATGCAGCAAGCTTCCCCTCAGGACGTTCAGGCACGACTGCAAGCACTGGTGCAACCCTGGTACCAGTCGCTGGCCGATCCGGCCGCGGCGCAGCAGGCCGTCCTCACGCAGTTGCTGTCGGGATATGCGTGCACCCAGTATGGCCAACAGCACGGGGCCGACAAGGTCACCAGCATCGAACAGTACCGCCAGGCCTTCCCCATCGTCACCTACGAGGGCCTGCAGCCGCTGATCCAGCGCACCATGGCGGGCGAGATCGACCTGTTGCTGTACGAGCGGCCTGTGGGCTGGGCCATCACGCGCGGCACCACGCGTGGCGAGTGCAAGTTCGTGCCCATGACGCCGACCGACTTGAAGATGCGCGTCAGCGCCGGGCGGGCAGTGGTAAACTATGCGCTGCGCACGCGCGATTTGGCCGTCTTCCAGGGCGCCAACCTCAACCTCAACTTTCCGTCCGTGGTGGGCAGGGTGCGCGCGGGCGAGCGCGAGGTGGAGTACGGCTACAGCTCAGGCATCTACGTGCGCTACGTCTCGCAAGGCACTCCGCTGCGGTCTGTGCCGTCGCAGGAGGAGATCGACGCGTTGGGCGGGGGCAAGACCGTCGCCGATTGGGAGCGGCGCTTTGAGCTGGCCTACCGGCGTTGCGAGAAGGAGAATGTCACTGTCTTGGGAGGGGTGGCGCCCACGGCGCTGGAGTTTGGCCGCTACCTGTTCCGCGTGCACCACGTCTACCCCAAGGACCTGTGGAAGGTGCGCATCATGACCCTGGGCAGCGTGCCGGGCATCAACACCAAGTATGCGCCCGCGCTGCGGGCGATGTACGGCGCCGCGCAGATCGCCGAGATCTACGGGGCGACGGAGGGCATGTTCGGCCAGCAGCGCGACGAGCGCCGCGCCTGGAGCCCCAACTACGACCTGTTCTTCTTCGAGGTGGAGACAAAGCGTGGTGTTGTCATGCTGCACGAGATGCAGCCCGGCGAGAGCGGCAGCCTGGTGGTCTCGACCTGCATCCTGCCGCGCTACAAGATCGGCGACCTGATCCTGGCCTTCGACCCGCCGTATTTCCGCTGCATCGGCCGCGACCAACCCTTCACGTGGCTGCGCTACTTCTGGGACCGCCTGACGAGCCTGGACTTTGGGGCGCCGTGACCACAAAGAGACCCTTCAGGTTTCGCAAACCTCAAGGGTCTCGGGCACTGCGCAGACGGCCCTAGCCTTGGCGCTAGCTACTCCTCAGCTTCTGCTGCACCAGGTGCAATACCTGATCTGAGAGGCGTAGCACCTCCTCGGCCACGGTCCGAGTGTAGACCCGCGCCGGAATGCTATCCGGCAAGCCATTGGGGTAGCGCGTGGGGATGTAGTAGCCGTCCAGCGGGGCAGCTATCTCATGCAGCGCTCGAAAGTCGACATCCAGTCTGGCCGCCCAGCGGCACAGCGCTTCGACAGAGTGGCCCACCACGAACTCTTCGCCCTGGGCATACAGGAATGCCTTGAGCGATTTCTCCGCGATCTGCTGAGCGATGAAGCAAGCCAGGTGGTAGCTTCCCCCGTCAAAAAGGAGCTGCGCACCCTCTCGGTCCGCCTCGGCCTGCTCCAGCCAGCGCAGGCCCTCAGAGCTGGCGTCACGCTTCATACAGCACTCTCCCTTCGGCCAGTGCTCGTCGCACCAGAGGCGTTTGAGCCATGCGTATCATCTCGTGCGGCGTATAGACCAGCAGGTCGACCGCCACCTCGGGCTGCAGATGGCGGTACAGCTCTACGGTGCGCTCCAGAAAGCCCAGCGGCGTGTCCCAAACCATAAGCAGGTCCAGGTCGCTGGCCAAGCCAGCCTCCCCGCGCGCTTGCGAGCCGAAGAGGATGACGCGCTGTACGCCAAGCGCTGCAGCTGCCTTCGTCAGGCGCTGCGTTTCTCGGCCGACGGCTGCCTGGTGGGCTTCCCGTCGCTGGTGAAGCAGCTTTCGCAGACGCTCCGAATCGTGCAGCTCCATGTCCCAGTGCACTCCTTGCCTCGTGGTTCCCACAGCGATGCTGCGCCCCTGGAGCCCTACACGGCCGCCCGCAGCACGGACCAGACAAGACCCTGCGCTTGCATCCATCTGCGGAACGTGCTCATGTGGGGCCACCTTGCGCCCGCAGGACAGACCAGACAAGACATTGCGCTTGCCCTGAACGAAGCGCAGAGGGGAAGGGATGGGTCCGTCCCGATGGATGCCCTCAGGGTCTGCCAGTCTGTGCTACAGTCGTCCGCGGAACAGCCCACCCAAAATGATGGACAGGCCGACCAGGATCAGCACCACCGGCCAGATCAGTTCCCAGCGCGCAAAACCGCCCAGGCCGATCGAAAGCAAGATGAATCCCAGGATGATGGTCCCCAGCACAGGCCGGCGATAGGCAGGGACGATCAGGCGCACGGCCGCTTCGAGGAGCAGTACTACTCCGGCCACAGCCATGATGATCTGCCACGCGTTGAGGTAACGTCCGAAATAGATCAGGCCAGTCGATTCCAGCAGCAGGACGACCCCGGCGCCGATAAAGATGAGTGCCCAGACGATGGCGCTGAGAGGATCGCGGGTGTACTTTTCGTCCTTCTCGGACTTTTCGCGGTCCTTCTCGTCCTTTTCGTCTCTCTCGTCTTTTTCGCCCTTTTCGTCTCGGTTACGGTCGCGCCGGCGCTCGTCCGGTGGGGGCGAAGTGGGTGGCTGGGACGGTGGCTGCTGCGGTGGCTCGTTGTGGACTTCTGAATCTGACATGTTCCCTCCTTGTTGCGCTCGTGCTAATCAGGTGGCTGGCAGTTCGACGTCATTCTAGCATGGAGCGCGAAAACGCGCAAGCTGACGGGTTGCCGTGTGGCCATCCACGAATACCCGAATGCACGCACCCGTGGTCTCCAGCATTTGGACTGCGGGCCTGTGCGCCCGGCCGGCGGGAGTACAACTGCTTGGGATGCGGTCGTTTGCCCTTCGCCAATCGGGACAGGAACGGGGCCTCCGGATGGCTTGTTGCTGGCCTGTTCCTGTGCTAGAATCAGACGGCCAGTGACCGGCCGGCGCTTCATGGTACCCTGACGACTGCCAACCACCAACCGGCAACCTTCAATCATCAGCCGTATCCAGCCACGGGAGGAAACACGATGAACCAGCTTCCCCTCTCCGGTGTGCGCGTTCTGGACCTGACACGCCTGCTGCCAGGGCCCTACGCCACGCTGCTGCTGGCCGAGTTGGGCGCGGAGGTGATCAAGATCGAGACGCCGCGGCATGGCGACCCCTTGCGCTGGATGCCTGCGCTCGACCCGCGCGCCAACGAATTGCTGTTCCACATGGTCAACCGAGGCAAGAAGAGCCTGACCCTCAATGTCAAGTCACAGCAGGGCAAAGCCATCCTGCGCGAACTGGTGCGCCGCGCAGACGTTCTGCTCGAAGGCTATCGTCCTGGGGTGATGCAGCGCCTGGGGCTGGACTACGACGCACTGGCGGCCGTCAATCCGCGCCTGGTCTACGCCTCGCTCAGCGGCTACGGCCAGACCGGACCGTACGCCCCGCGCGCCGGCCATGACCTGAACTACATCGCCATGAGCGGTCTGCTGGCTCTCACGGGGTCGCCAGACGGCCCGCCGGCCATCCCAGGCGTGCAATTGGCGGACCTGGGCGGGGCGCTCTGGACCGCTTTGGGCATCGCGGCCGCGCTGGCCGGCCGCGCTCAGTCAGAGCATGGACAGTACCTGGACGTGTCCATGACGGGCGGAGTGGCCGCGCTGCTGGTCGTTCCCCTGACGCAGTGGCTGTGCGCGGGCCGCCCGCCCCGGCGTGGCACGATGCCTCTGACGGGTGGGTTGGCCTGCTACAACGTGTACCGCACGGCCGAAGGCCAATACATGGCGCTGGCAGCCCTGGAGCCGCCGTTCTGGCACGCGTTTTGCATGACCGTCGGCCGCGAGGACTGGCTGGGACGCCAGAATGACGCAGACCAGCAGGGCTTGACCGTCGAGCTCGCCGCGTTCTTTGCCACCCAGCCGCGCGCGCATTGGGAAGCACTCTTATGCAACCCGGACTGCTGTTGCGATCCGGTGCTGGAGCTGGACGAGGCCCTGGGCCATCCCCACGCGGTGGCGCGTGGGTTGCTGCAGGAGGAGATGGCCGGGGCTGTGCTAGCCACGCCGTTGAGTCCTCGCGGCGTGCCGCTCGGCCCCGCGCCCGCGTTGGGCCAACACACCGCCGAACTGCTGGCCGAGCTGGGTTACGGTGCGCCCGACCTGGAGCGCCTGCGGCAAGAGGGCGTCGTGTGAGGAGGTGGTATTGAGAGCATGGTGTCACGTGAGCAGATCGAACAGTGTTTTGGCCAGTTGTGCGCGCAGGAGGGCCGACAGGGCGTCATCGGCTTGACGAACGCGGGCGCGGTGCGCCTGCTGCCACAGCAGGAGCAGTACCTGCGCCAGAAGCTGGCGCCCCTGGGCGAGCCAAAGGACCTGACCGCCGTGTGCCTGGGGTTGTTCTACCACGAGCGTGAGATCGTGGCCGTGCCGTATGCCTGGCAGGCCAGGGCCACCGCCGATGACCCGTGGAACGAGTACGCGCGAGCCTACGGCGAGCTGAACCGCGCTCTGAACCGCAGCACCGCGGCGCTGATGGCTCGCTTCGGGGGCCTGGCCGAGCAGGCCACGGTGGAGGGCTGGGCCAGCCAGGTGGGCCACGTCCACGACTATTTCCCCCACTGCGTGTCGCACCGTGCCTTTGCCGAGGCGGCGGGCCTGGGCTGGCGCGGCCGCCACGGCCTGATCGTCACGCCCGAGGCCGGACCGGCGCTGCGCTTTGCCATCTGGTTCGTGCGCGGACGCCTGCCCGCCACGCAGCGTCCCCACGCGGGCTGCGGCCGCTGCTCTGCCTGCCTGGATGCCTGCCCCATCGTGCGCCAGGGAGGTGAGTACCGCGAGGTGTGCCGCCGGCGACTGAACGCGCTGGGTCTCGAGGACGAGGTGTGCGGTATTTGCGTGCGCGTGTGCTGGGAACACGTCCAGACAAGCTGTGCGACATCGAAGCACAGCCTACCAGTAGAGGTGTTCAGCGGATGCCGTCCCCAAACCGGTACTTGACCAGAGTCCACAGGGCGGGGAAGCCGTCGCGCCAGGGGTTGAGCTTCTTCTCCTTGCGCGGCTGGTACCAGATGGGGACTTCGTAGATGGCGAGGCCACGCCGCAGGAGCTTGCCGGTGATCTCGGGCTCGATCTGGAAGCGGCTCGGCTGCAGGTGGAGGCTCTGCATGAGCTCGCGTGGCATCATCTTGTAGCAGGTCTCCATGTCGCGGATGTGCGCGCCGTAGAGCAGGTTGGTCATGGCGGTCAGGAACTGGTTGCCCGCGCGCGAAAGCGGGGTCTGCCCGCTCAGATCGCGCACCCCATACACGACCTCGGCCTTGCCGCTTTGGATGGGCTCCAGCAACTTAAGGTACTCGCTGGGGTCGTACTCCAGGTCGGCGTCCTGAATGATGACCAGGTCGCCCGTGGCATGCGAGAGGGCGGTGCAGATGCCCGCGCCCTTGCCGCGGTTGACCTCGTGATGGTAGACGTGCACGCGCTGGTCCTGGATGCTTTTCAGCACGTCCCAGGTATTGTCGGTCGAGCAGTCGTCCACGACGATCAGCTCCTTCTCGACCGGCACGGCCAGCACCCGGCCCAACAGCTCCTTGACGCTTTCCCCTTCGTTGTACACCGGAATGAGCACCGATAGCTTCATGCGACTCCCTCAAACCCCTGACCTGTAGCATAGCGGCGAGCCGCAGCTCGGCTGGCATGCACGCGGGCCGATTGTAACCCAAAGGCACGCCTTTGTCAATCTCGATTCATGGCCAACAGAGTGGAAGGAATCCTCATCGCGAGAGCCTGACGGTGCACGAATCCCGCGAAGGGGACGATTCCCACACAGACAGAAGGGGGATCCGTGGGATTTGTCCCGTCCGTGTGATTCGTGTGCGGTCTCCAATGGCCTGTAGCCTGGATTGTGTGTACGCGACAGTTGCGCTATAATCCTGGTGGAGGTCAGCCGTGACCAACCATGAGGTTGCTGCGCTGCTGCGCCGCATCGCCGACATGCTGGAGATCAAGGGCGAGGTCGTCTACAAGGCGCTCGCCTATCGCAAGGTGGCCGACAACATCGAGGCGCTGGGCATCGACATCAACCAGGTCTGGCGCCAGGGCAAGCTGCGCGAGATCGAAGGCGTGGGCGAGGCGCTGCAGAAGAAGCTCGAAGAGCTGCTGAGCACGGGCCGCCTGGGCTACTATGAGAAGCTGCAGGCGGAGGTCCCGCCCGGCGTCGTCGAGCTGCTGACCATCCCCGAGGTGGGTCCCAAGAAGGCGCGCGTGCTGTGGGAAAAGCTGGGCGCCACCAGCGTGGCCGACGTGGAGCACGCCGCCCGCGCGGGCAAGCTGCGCGACCTGCCCGGATTGGGCGCGCGCTCCGAGCAGCGCATCCTGGAGGGCATCGAGTCACTGCAGCGCCGTTCGAAACGCATCCCGCTGGGCACTGCCTGGCCCCTGGCGCAAGAGCTGGCGCAGGCCCTACGGCAGGCGTTGGGCATCACGACCGTGGAGCCAGTGGGCAGCCTGCGTCGTATGAAGGACACCATCGGCGATATCGATCTGTTGGCAGCCGACGCACAGCCGGAGCGCGTCACGGAGGCCTTTGTCAAGCTGCCGCAGGTGGCCCAGGTGCTTTCCCACGGGCCGACACGCGCGAGCGTGGTGGTGCACAACGGCCTGCAGGTGGACTTGCGCGCTCTGCCACCCGAGCGCTACGGCTCGCTGTTGCAGTACTTTACCGGCAGCCAGGCGCACAACGTGGCCCTGCGCGGCCTGGCACTGAGTCAGGGGCTCAGCCTGAGCGAGTACGGCTTTCAGCGCGGCGAGCAGGAAATCCTGTGCCGCACCGAAGAAGAGGTCTACCGCACGCTGGGCCTGCCCTGGATTCCGCCCGAACTGCGCGAGGACCGCGGCGAGCTGCAGGCGGCGCAGAAGGGCAAGCTGCCCAGGCTGGTGGAGCACCGCCACCTGCGCGGCGACCTGCACGTCCACACGGATTGGAGCGACGGCACGGCAACGCTGGCCGAGATGGCCGCCGCCGCGCAGGAGCTGGGCTACGAATACCTGGCCGTCACGGACCACACCCAAAGCCTGGGGGTCGCCAGTGGACTCGATGCAACGCGCTTACGGCAGCAGCGGGCCGAGATCGACAAGCTGAACCGCGGTTTCTCTGGCTTTCGCCTGCTGCACGGCGCAGAAGTGGAGATTCGTGGCGATGGCTCGCTCGACTTTCCCGACGACGTCCTGCAGGAGATCGAGGTCGTGATCGCATCGGTGCACATCGGCATACGCCAGGAGAAGGCGACCATCACCGAGCGTGTGCTGCGCGCCATGCGCAACCCCCACGTCGACATCATCGGGCACCCGTCGGGGCGGCTGCTGGGCGAACGCGAGGCCAGCAACGTGGACCTGGACCGCGTGCTGCTGGCGGCTGCCGAGACGGGCACCATGCTGGAGATCAATTCGGCCCCCAACCGATTGGACCTGGACGACGTGCACGTGCGGCAGGCCATCCCGATGGGCATTCCCGTGGCCATCGACAGCGACGCCCACACGCCTGACTTTATGGACGTGGTAGAGTATGGCGTGGCCACCGCGCGACGCGGCTGGGCTCAGGCGGAGGACGTGGTGAACACCTGGCCAGCGCCGCGCTTGCTCGAGTACCTGCAGCACAAGCCGCGCGGCACAAAACGCGCGTGATAGACGTCTTGATATCCAAGGAGGACAGAACTCATGGCACGAGATGCTGTCAAGAGAGATCCGGCACCCGACGGACAAAAGAGCTCCAGGCTGCCCGGCGGTTTGAAGCTCTCATCGACGCTGCAGATAGTGCTCATCGTGGCATTGATTCTGATTGCGCTCGTGGGGTTGTGCCAGGTCACGGGCCTGGCCGGTAAGCTGGGCCTGGGGCCGGCGCCGGTCCCCACCGCGACGCCTACGCCGCTGCCGCCGACTCCCACGTTGGTGCCGACCATCACGTCGACGCCCACGCCGGCCGCGACGCCCACGGCCACTCCGCCGCCGCAGCTCGCAGTGGGCGGAAAGGCGGTGGTGCAGGGCACGTCGGGGCAGAAACTGCACGTGCGGGCAAGTCCTGGCAGCGCACAGCAAGTCATCATTGACCTGGATGACGGCGCCAAGTTGCAGATCCTCGAGGGGCCTCAGGCGGTGGACGGCTATACCTGGTGGAAGGTGCAGACGGAGGATGGCAACGTGGGTTGGGCTGCGGCCAACTGGCTCACTCCGGTCGCGCCCTAGGCATACCCACGCGGGGAGCGCGATGGCTCTCAACACTTTCGCGCTGTCCCTGGCGGATGGATTGAGGAGGTGTGGCGATGGTGAAGCGGTTTCGATGGTTGGGCCTGCTGCTGGCGCTGGCCTGGGTCTGCAGCGCCTGCCGGGTGCTGCCCCAGGGCGAGACGCCGACCACGGTGCCCACGCCGCCTGGTTCCGTCACGGTCACGGGAGGCCTGATCCGCGACGCGGTCACCAAGCTGCCCATCTCGGGCGCGGCTCTGAAGGCCGGCGAGGTGACGGCGCTCAGCGACGTGGCGGGTGCGTTCTCCATTCGCACGCTGTCCGAGGCCGAGATGCAGGTCAGCGCGGCGGGCTACGAGACTGCGCAGATTCGAGCGCGGGCGGCCTACCCGCTGATGGTCGACCTGGTGCCCGATGCCGCCACGACCTTCCAGATCCTCTACAGTTACGAGAAGCAGCACGAGTTCGGACGCGAGTATGACCTGCTGCACCCCGACGTGCAAGCGCTGATCAGCCGCGACGAGTTTGTGCGCTACATGGAGCAGCAGCGGCCTTACGATATCGTCGGCTTTACCGTGGGTGCAGCCAACGTGCTGGTCTCTGGTTCGGTGCTGGGCAAGTCGTATGAAAACGTAGCTCAGGTGCCGGTGCAGGCCACGGTGCGCGTGGGCGCTCAGGTCAGCCAGCGCGGATGGTTGAGCTACGCCGCCAAGACGGATGGCCTGTGGCGCTGGTTCCGTGGGCCCCTGGTGTGGCCGACTGCGGTGCCTACCGCCACCCCGACGCCCCTGCCCACGTCCACGCCTACCTCGACCCCCACACCGCGGCCAACGAATACCCCGTATCCCACGCTCGTGGCCAGTCCAACGGCCTACGTGCCGATCGCGCCGGGCAGCCAGGCCGTGGTGATCGTGGATGCCACGGGCCTGCGCGACGGGCCGGGCGATGACTACCCCGTGGCCTGGGGCGTCACACGCGGCACGGTCCTGCTTGTCCTGGAGTGGCCGCGCTGGGTCGAGGGGCTGCCGTGGTATCGCGTGCAGGTGGCCGGCACGCAGCGCAGCGGCTGGGCCAAGGGCTCTACTCTGGCGGCCCTGGCCGTCACCCCGGTGCCTCCCGCGCCGCCAACAGTCACGCCCACCCCTTCGCGCACGCCGACGGCCACGCCTGCACCCTCGCGCACGTCAACCGCCACGGCTGCGCCCTCGCTCACGCCGACGGCCACGCCGACGTCCCCTGGGCCATCACCTACCTGGCTGCCCCTGGGCGTTGGAGCCATTGCCTTTACGTCCAACCGCGACGGAAACCGCGAGGTCTACGCCATAAACCCGGACGGCACAGGCCTGCGCAACCTGACGCGCCACCCGGCGCAGGACGCCGACCCCAGTTGGTCGCCCGCGCACGACAGGCTGGCCTTCACTTCGGACCGCAACGGTAACAACCACGTCTTTGTGATGAGCGCGGACGGCAGCGGGGTGGTGCAACTCACCTTCGGCTCCGCCAACCAGGTGCATCCGGCCTGGTCGCCCAACGGGGCATGGATCGCCTACGTTTCGGACGAAGATGGCGACTGGGAGATCTCTGTGATGACCACCGCGGGCACGGGCGTGGTGCAACTGACGCACAACAACGCCTGGGACAGCTATCCGTGCTGGAGTCCGGACAGCCGCAAGGTGGCCTTCACCTCGCAGCGCGACGGAAACCTAGAGTTGTACGCCTTTGACCTGGCGACGCGCACTGAAGCACGCCTGACCGAAAACGCGGCCTCCGACGCGTTCCCGGCCTGGTCGCCCACGGGCAACGAGATCGCCTTCACCTCGGCGCGCGACGGTCCGTTGGAGCTGTATCTGCTCGACGTCACGACAGTCCCGCAGCGCGTGACGCGCCTGACCTACACCACGCCGGCCGATGTGGCCAACCGCTACCCGGCCTGGTCCAGCGATGGCAACTGGCTGGCCTTCACCTCGTGGCGCGCCGGCAACGCGGAGATCTACGTCGTGCAGCGCACCGGCTGGGGCTTGCGCAACCTGACCACCAACCCCGCCGACGACGAATCCCCCGCTTGGGCGCAGTAGGGCAGAGACACCAGAAACCCGGATTCTCCAAGAATCCGGGTTTCTGATACCGTCAAACCGTCAAACGGCAACTGATCTAGTAGAACATCTCCGCCAGCGCGCACAAATCCGCGTCGACGTCCTTGGTCTTGCCCGCAATCTCCTCCAGCGGGATGGCAGTGATCTTGTCGCCCCGCGAAGCAACCATCAAGCCAGTCTTGCCCTGCTTGAGCAAGTCTGCGGCATAGACGCCCATGCGCGTGGCGAGCACACGGTCGAACACAGTGGGAGCGCCGCCGCGCTGCAGGTGGCCCAGCACCACAAAGCGCGTCTCGATGCCGGTCTGGTCTTCGATGGCGGTGGACAGCGTCGAGGCCAGCCCGCGCAGGTCGAGCCGGATGTGGCCGAACTCGTCCTTGTGCTGCTCGGCGGCCTTGTCGTCGCAGATTTCCTTGATCTTGGCACCCTCGGCCACCACGATGATGCTGAAAGCCTTGCCCATCTCGCGGCGACGCTTGACGTGGGCGCAGACGTCGGCGATGCACGCCGGCCGCTCGGGAATCAGGATATAGTCCGCTCCGCCGGCCAGGCCACCCATCATGGCCACCCAGCCCGCCTGGCGGCCCATGACCTCGACCACGATCACGCGGTGGTGCGCCTCGGCCGTGGTGTGCAGCTTGTCCAGGGCGTCGGCGACGGTTGTGACGGCCGTGTTAAAGCCCAGGCAGTAGTCCGTCCCGGGCACGTCGTTGTCCATGGTCTTGGGGATGCCGATGGCAGGGATGCCGCGCTTGCTCAGGGCGGCGCACACGCTCAGCGTGTCGTCTCCGCCGATGGCCACGACCGCGTCCAGCCCGAACTTCTTGGTGTTAGCGATGGCTTTTTCCATGTCCTCGGGCTTCTTGGTCAGATTGGTGCGTGAAGAGCCAAGGATGGTGCCACCCCTGTGCAGGATGCCAGACACAGCCGTGCGGTCCAGGGGCGAGACGTCTCCATCGCGCAGCCCCTTCCAGCCGTCGTGGATACCGTAGACCTCCCAGCCAAAGTCAAAGGCGCGCCTGGCCACAGCGCGGATGGCCGCGTTGAGACCAGGTACGTCGCCTCCACCGGTCAGAATGCCAATACGCATGTGTGTCTCCTTCTGTGAATGACGCCAGAGTATGATAGGATTGCGCTACTCGGTGGCGCCGAGCTCGGCAGAGCGGAACTGCCGGGCCGGGCTGCAGAAACCGCCGCTCGCATCGATGACCCCGGCGCTCTTGAACAGGCGGATCTTTTCGCGCACCGCCTCTTTGACATAGTCGCGGCCGATGGACAGGAACTTGCGCGGATCCACCTCATCCGGATGCTTGGCAAACCCGTCGCTGATCCCGCGCACAAAGGCCTGGTTGAGGTAGGTGGCCACGTTGATCTTGCACAGGCCCTGCTCGATGCCGGCCACCATGCTGTCGGCCGTGACGCCCGACGAGCCGTGCAGCACAAGCGGGGTGTTGGGGACCTGTTCGTGAATGGCCTTGATGCGTGGGATGTCCAGTTCGGCCTCGGCCACCTTCATGGCGTGCACCGAGCCGCAGGCGATGGCCAGCGAGTCGATGCCGGTGCGTTCCACGAACTCCTTGGCCTGGGCGGGGTTGGTCATCAGGGCGCAGACCTGCTCTTCAGTCAGGCACTCGGTGGACTGACCCACGCGACCCAGCTCGGCCTCAACCGGGATGCCCACGATGTGCGCGATCTCCACGATCTTCTTCGTGATGGCGACGTTCTCTTCGAAGGTCCTCTTGGAGCCGTCAAACATGAGAGAGGTAAAGCCAGCGCGGAGGCATTGCAAGTTCTGCTGGAAATCCGGGCCATGGTCCAGGTGCAGCACCACCGGCACGGTGGCGATGTTGGCCACGGTCTTGACCATGGCCGAGACCAGCTCCAGGCCGGCGTAGCGGATGGCGCCCTGGCTAGCCTGGAGGATGACTGGAGCGCGCTCTTCTTCGGCCGTTTCGATGATGGCCTGGATCTGCTCCATGTTGTTGGCGTTAAAGGCGCCCACTGCGAAACGGTTTTCCAGGGCTGTCAGGAGAAGCTGCTTGCTTGTTACCAGAGGCATACCAATACTCCTTCGTATGATATTCGGATCATTTCACATGTTGGCAGATAAAACGGGGCTATACAGATAGCCCCGATGGCAGCGTCGCCGTATCTCGATGTCGAGCCGACATGCCGAAGGTGGGACTCGAACCCACACAGGGTTTACCCCCAGCGGTTTTTGAGACCGCCGCGTATACCGTTCCGCCACTTCGGCTCCAAGCAAGTATAGGTCAATCGGTACATTTAGTCAAATCAAACGGGTTTTTGGGCTCGCGCCTGTTTGACAACCAGAGGCATTGGGCCTATAATGCTCGCCGTACGTTGCCCGCGTGGTGGAATGGTATACACAGCAGGTTGAGGGCCTGTGCCCGTTTGGGCGTGGAGGTTCGAGTCCTCTCGCGGGCACCACCAATCAGAGACCTTTGGAGGTTGTCAAACCCCAAGGGTCTTTCCCTTACTCGCCGACCACGAGGATCAGCTTGGGGCGCTGCTCAACTGCGCCCCACTCGCTGGAGAAATACTCCTCGAACTGGTCCGTGCCGGCCGTCGGGTCGTCCAGCAGCAGGCCCTGGTTGGGGATCGACCCGTCCAGCCAGCCGCGCACCACGCCCGTCACCACCACTTCTTTCCAGCCTCCCGCGTCCGTGGAGAATGTGCCCAACACGTCGGGCTCGTAAGTTGAGCCGAAGCTCTCCCAGCTCACGCCGCCTTCATCCCAGTCGGCCAGCACGCGGTGCACGTTGACGCTGCGCCCGCCGGTCTCCGACTGTAGGTAGATGGCCAGCGTGGCGCTGTGTACGCTGACGCCCGGCCCCAAGGATGACAGGTCAAAGCGCAGCAGCGTTCTCTTGCGGCCCCAGCCCACGCAGCCCGTGTAGAGCGTCTCCCAATTGCCGGTATAGGTGGGTGAAGACTCCCACACGTAGGCGTCGGCCACGTCACCACGCGTCCCGCGCTGAATGACCACGCCGTTCAGCCCGGGCGTCGCGCTCGGCCAGGGTTGATTCTGGCTCCAGTTCTTGAGAACAATCGGCAAATACGCTATGCAGTGGCCCTGGGTCGGCGTCGGCCCAGGCGTGCGCGTGCGGGTGGCGGTTCCAATGCGCGTGGGCGTGGACGTACGGGTCGACGTGGGCGTGGCCGCGGGAGTGCGCGTGCGCGTTGGCGTCCGGCTGGCGGTGGGCCCTGGGGTGGACGGCGTTGCTGTGGGCGAGGTCCCCGCCCAGCGGTGGTAGAAGACGTTGAGCAACTGCACGAATTCTCCGCTGGCCTTTTGCCCGCCCGCGGGCGTGGGGTGGCTGTCCTCGCTGCTGCTGGCATAAGCACTAAAGTTGTTGGCCACTCTCTGGACGTGCTCGATGGCTCCGTTGCGCCAGCGGTGGTGGTTGCCCGTGGCCCAGCCCAGGTCGTGGGCGCTGGGGTTGCCGCCGTTGGAGGTGAGGGTGTTGAAAAAGTCAAACACTGCCACGTTGCGGTACGGGTAGCCCGCCAGCCAGTCGTGGACCAGCCAGTTATTCAGCGCACGCGCGTTGGCGGCGTGCTCGGCGTCGGTGACCATGGGGTTCTGCACCTGAGGTGGGGCGGTGATGACGATGAACAGCTTGTCCTGGCGCGTGCGAAAGTAGGTCAGCAGGTCATTGTAGATGCCTTTGGCATTGCCGACGGTCAGAGTGTCGCCCACGCCTTGCCCGCGCAGCGGGTTGTCGCCCGCGGTGGGCGGGTCGTTGGGGTTGCCCTCGACCTGTGAGTTGGGGAAGCACGACTTGAAGACCACAATCTGGTTCTCGCCGCCCGGGTCGTGTGCCAGGCGCGCGTAGGGGCAATTCCGGCGGTACTCGCGGTAGAGCTCCGTCGTGTAGACGTCGCGTCGGGGGCCGACGAACCACAGCCACCAGTGGCCGATGTCGGTGAGGTCTCCGATGCCATCGGGGCCCCAACCATAGTTGGTGTCGCTGACGAAATAGTTGTTGTCGCGAAGGGCGAGGCCCAGTCGACCGCTGTCATCGGCCAACCAGTTCTCGCCGGTAGAGTGGTGGATGAAGACCAGCTTGACGGTCGAGGCGGGTGGGCTGGGGTCGTCAGCCTGCGCCGCGGCGACGGACCACTGTGCCCAACCGTCGAGGCCGGCGCGCCACGCTAGGGGCGCTACCAGGAGAGCGACAACCAGAGCCCACAGCAACCGCAGGGAAAAGCGCGTCCGAGCTGGCATGGGGTCCTCCTCAGCTTGCCCGTGTCGAGTCACGCAGGCGGCCCGGCCCGAAACGTCAGGCCGAGCGCGCGCCCGCTGCGTCACAACCTTGCCGTCCATTATAGCATTGCCCCGAAAAATCATCCAATTTGACTTGCGCTGGAAACGATGGTACAATTGTGACAGTAACAAGTCTCTTACGAACCTTGTGCGTTCGCTGGACTTCCTCAGCATGGAGCGAACCTCAGATCAAAACGACCTGTCTCGGGTCTGCCCTAGTCTTCACGCCATGAATGCCCCGACAACATCGCCGGAGTGTGTTGGATGTGTTTTGTAAGGCCTGGGCCCTGTGGCGTAGTCTCCGCCCAGGAGGTGAACCGCATTTCGGCTCGATGAACCTTTCGCAACCTGCACATGCGCTGCCTTTGTGCGTGCTGCTTGTCTCGCTTGTCCTAACCTACAGTACCGCGATAATGGAGTTTGTAAAGTGAACATAGTGGAGCTGGATGTCAAGACCCTCAGTGAACTCCAGGAGATGGCCAAAGAGTTCAACATCTCTGGAATCAGCCGCCTGAAAAAGCAAGACCTCATCATTCGCTTGCTGCGCGCCAACGCCGAGCGGCAGGGCTACATCTTTGGCGGCGGTGTGCTGGAGGCCATGCCGGACGGCATCGGCTTCCTGCGTGCGCCCAGCCTCCTGCCCGGGCCTGAGGACGTCTACGTCTCGCAATCTCAAATCCACCGCTTTGGCCTGCGCACCGGCGACCTGGTGATCGGCCAGGTACGCCCACCCAAAGAGTCGGAGAAGTACTTTAGCCTGCTGCGCGTCGAGGCAGTGAACGGGCTCGACCCAGAAGCCGCCAAGGGCCGTCCCCACTTTGATGCTTTGACACCCATCTTCCCCAACCAGATGTTCAACCTGGAGACGCGCCCCGACATTCTGGCGACCCGACTGATGAACCTCTTCGCGCCCATTGGCCGCGGCCAGCGCGGACTGATTGTCTCGCCTCCCAAGGCCGGCAAGACCACCGTGCTCAAGCAGATCGCCAACGCCATCACCCACAACTACCCGGAAGTGCACCTGATGGTGGCCCTGATCGGCGAGCGCCCCGAGGAAGTGACCGACATGGACCGCTCGGTCGAAGCCGAAGTGATCAGCTCCACCTTTGATGAGCCCGTGCAGGCCCATGCGCGCGTGGCGGAGATGGCCCTGGAGCGCGCCAAGCGCCTGGTGGAGTGCGGCCGCGACGTGGTGATCCTGCTCGATAGCATCACGCGACTGTCGCGCGCCTACAACCTGATCGTGCCGTCCAGCGGCCGCAGCCTGTCCGGTGGCCTCGACCCGGTGGCGCTCTACCCGCCCAAGCACTTTTTCGGAGGCGCGCGCAAGCTGGAAGAGGCCGGCAGCCTGACCATCATCGCCACGTGCCTGATCGAAACGGGCAGCCGTATGGATGACGTGATCTACGAGGAGTTTAAGGGCACCGGCAACCTGGAGCTGCACCTCAACCGCAAGCTGTCGGAACGCCGCATCTTCCCTGCCCTGGACGTTCAGCGCTCCGGCACCCGACGGGAAGAACTGCTCTTGCCGCCGGAGGTGCTCTCCAAGGTGTGGACGCTGCGCCGCATGCTCTCTGTGCTTGGCGAAGACGAGAGCGTGGAGCTGCTGCTCACGCGCATGGCCAAGACCAAGTCGAACAAGGAGTTTCTCGACACTCTCAACAAGGACCTATGATGCCTGCAGATGACAAACGTGTAGCTGGTTCGGACCAAGGCGAACCCGTTCCAGTGCAGTCCCCCGACACACAGGGGCGCGGCAGGCTCTGGAACATGCTGAATGCGGTTTGGAGCCGGGTGCGCGATGTCAAGTCGTTGTCGCGCGTGGCGCTCCATTTTGGCTTCGTGCCTGTCGTGCTGGTCGGCCTGTTGGTCGGCCGCGTGGTGACCTGTGGCCGCAGCGAGCCGTGTGCTGTTGCGTGCCCTGCCCCGCAAGGGTGCGTTGCTTCGTCAGTTTCGGACGTGGCCTCGCGCGGAATCGGCGGCGAATTGGCTGACGTGCTTTTCTCAGCTGTGGTCCCCCATACCACCATCCCCAGGCGCTACCGCATTGACCCCATCACCTACACGGTGGGCCCAGGCGACAGCGTCTGCAGCATCGCCGACAAGTATGGGGTCAGCATGGAGACGATCCTGTGGGCCAATGGCAACCTGGAGGACAACCCCGACTACCTGGCCGATGGCGACGTGTTGACGGTGTTGCCCGTCTCGGGGGTCTACCATACGGTTGTGGCGGGGGACACTCTAGAAAGCATTGCCAAGCAGTACAACGCCAAGGTCGACGACATTACCCAGTACGAAGGCAACTATATGCAAGAGCCCTACAGCATCAAGGCGGGACAGAAGCTGATCGTGCTGGGCGGACGCAAGCCGTACCAGGTGCGCCACGTGGTAGCCTGGTCGGGGACGGTCCCGGCAGGTGCCAAGAAGGGTACGGGCAGTTTTGGCTACCCGATCAGCGGCTTTATCTCGCAGCGCTACAACGAGTACCATCGTGCCCTCGACATTGCCGCCCCGCGCGGCACCAAGGTCAAAGCCGCCGACTCGGGCTACGTGGCCCTGGTCGGGCGCAACGACCAGAGCTACGGACGCTATGTGGTCATCGACCACGGCAATGGCTTCCAGACCCTGTATGGTCACTTTGACACGGTCTACGTGGAGGCAGGGCAGTCGGTGGGCAAGGGTCAAGTCATCGGTTTGTGCGGAAGCACTGGCAAGTCCACCGGCCCGCACGTCCATTTTGAGATTATTCTGAACGGCGTGAAGCGCAACCCAGCGATATTCCTGAAATAGCACGCTGCCACAGCGCTTAACGAGCCTCCCAAGAGTCGTGCTGTCACCCCTCCTAGGCGGAGACTACGCCGGCGCGACTCTTTCTTGTCCGCGGCAGGCGCAGTCCGTGAGTCAGCAGCGTCCAACCCATATGCCAGATGGCCGCATTGCGTCTTCATAAGCAGAGAGGACACGCATTGTTGGCGTGCTGTGGCTGTGAGGTTGCAGAGGAGGTGTGATGGGTATGAGAAGATGGCTTGGAGTGCGCCTGGTTCTTATCATGCTCTTGGTTGCCGCGGGATTGGTGACTGTGTTGCTGGCCGTACGTCAGCCGGTGCGCGGTGCGACGACACTGGCATCGCAGACCGTGATCTTGCGGCAGGGTCTGGCCGGCTACGCTGGTTGCGCCGACACGCGCATCTCGGAAGAGAACCCCAACAAGAACTTCAGTGAGCAGGAGTTGGTGCTGGGCATGAAGGGGCGGATCTCCACGCTGATCCGCTTCGACGTATCCAGCCTACCCGCCAACGCGCAGATCGAAGACGCCAGGTTGAGCATCGCCGTGGTGAACTATGGGCAGCGCGGCAACGAGCCTGTCATCATCGGCGCTTTCCCCGTCACGCGCACCTGGGAAGAGATGCAGGCGACCTGGTACAAGGCCACCAACCTGGACTTCTGGGGTCTGCCGGGGTGCAACAGCACCACCAACGACCGTTCCCCCACGCCGCTGGACAACCGACCGGTCTACAACGTGGGCTGGTATACCTGGACCGTAACCTCCGCAGTGCAGACCTGGGTGCAGAATCCCGCCGCCAACCAGGGCCTGATGCTGCGCCAGACAAACGTGGCCATCGGCGGCGAGTACGACGTGCGACAGTCCGAGTACCCGGGCCTGGAGATGCGGCCCGTTCTCGTGATTTCCTACAGCCTGGCTACGCCCACCCCAACGGGATCGCGTACCCCCGAGCTGCTGCCTTGCCTGGGCACGCCAGAGCCTGGCGCGGCGCTGGTGATGCTGCAGAACGGGGCAGGCCACGGCGGGGCAGCCGACACCTTTCTCAGCTTTGACCAGCGCGACACACGCTATGCGGATACGTGGTACGTGCACGTGGGCTACCGGCGCAAGGACAGTGGGCTGCTGCGCTTTGACCTCTCGGGCATCCCCCAGGGGTCGCGCGTGATCTGCGCTGCGCTTTCGCTCTTCGCCGAGCGCTGGGGAGGCGGAGCGTTGGACATCGGCGCCTATGACGTCAAGCGCGAGAACGTTGTCAGCGAGGCCACCTGGACCTGGGCCAACTCGCTGGCGCCCTGGCAGATGGGTGGCTGCAATGGTCCCGACGACCGCGTGCAAGTGCCCGACTCGGTGGTCACCGTGGGCGGCATCCTCAACCGCTATCAGTGGGACTTGACGCGCGTGGTGGACGACTGGGTCAACGACCGCTTGCCCAACTATGGCGTTTCGCTGCAGGCCATGGACGAATGGGACATGGACACGATCTGGTTCACTAGCTCTGAGGATGGCACGGTCGCCAACCGCCCCCTGCTGGCGGTGCTCTACGTGCCACCCGGAAGCCCGCTGCCTACTCGCACTCGTACGCCCACGCCGACCACGACCAGCACGACTACGCCAACCGCCGCGCCGACGGCCACCGTTACGCGCACGCCCACGCGCACCACAACACCCGGGCGAACGCGCACCATCACGTTGCAGAATGGCGTGGATGGCTATGCTGGCTGCTACGACTCACGCATCAGCGCCGAAGGGCCGTCGACCAACTTTAACACGTCGGACCTGAAGGTGGGGGTGCAGCAACGCCTGGCCTCCTGCGTCTCGTTCGACCTGTCGCAGATTCCCACGAACGCCACGGTGAGCTCGGCAGACCTGAGCCTCTACGCCTATGGGCGCGAGGGCGCCGGCAACCTGACGCTGGGTCTATACGCCATCAAACGCGCCTGGACTGAGGAGCAGGTCACCTGGGACCGCGCGACCACTGCGGACCGCTGGGGCCTGCCCGGCTGCAACCACACCACCAGTGACCGCCAGGGCGTGGCCAGCGCCAGCATCACGGCTACGGCGACGGGCTGGTACACCTGGTCGGTGCGCGCTGATGTGCAGAGCATGGTGGCGCAGCCGGCCACCAACCGCGGCTGGCTGCTGCGGCAGGGCGTGGCGCTGCCCGGCGCGTTCTACCTGCGTGCCTCCGAGTACGACACAATGGCGTATCGGCCCAAGCTGGTCGTGACGTACAGCGTACCTTGAGGTTCTCCAGGCCTGGCGCGGCGTGACACTGCGACAGGCCTGCCAGATTGATCAAGGCCGGATCCACCCCCTCCGACCCTGGTCCCCTTCCTGGTTGAAGGCGGCGGGCGAAAGCTTGCCGCCTTCAACTTGGCATGCTGCGGAGCGTCCCGCCCGAAGCGGGGCTGCGCAAGTTCCTGACGCTCCGATGCGGGCGCTCGAGTTGCCGAACTCCGCGGGCTGTGCTATCATGCGTCCTGCCAGGAACTGCAAGACGATCAACGCCACATCATCCAGGCGCCGTTGACGCGCTGCGTGTCTCTGCCCCAGCAAGGTCATCACTGCTCCCGATGGGTTGTCTCATCCGCGGAACAGGAGGAAGCGTACTGTGAATGTCGGTTTCGTGTCCACACGCCTCGCTGGCACCGATGGCGTCTCGCTGGAGACGGCCAAATGGGCGAACGTGCTGACCGAGTTTGGTCTCGAGTGCTTTTATTTTGCGGGTGAATCGGACAGGCCCGCAGAGCGCTCTCATGTGGTGCCCGAGGCGCACTTTAGTCATCCAGCGATACTTGCTCTCCAGACGGACCTCTTTGACAACCGGACGCGATCGCCCGACACGTCGCGGGCAGTGCAGAAGCTCAAGGATCACCTGAAGGCGCACCTCTCCGAGTTCGTACGCACCTGTGGCGTCAAGCTGCTGATTGTCGAGAACGCGCTGTCGCTGCCGATGAACGTGCCACTCGGACTGGCGCTGGCCGAGTTCATCGCTGAGACCAGCCTCTGCACGGTTGGCCATCACCACGACTTTTCCTGGGAGCGGACGCGCTATGCGGTCTCTGCCGCCGATGACTACCTGCGTGCGGCCTTTCCTCCGGTGTTGCCTTCGCTTCGCCACGTGGTGATCAACTCCTTCGCCGCTCGTCAACTGGCCCTGCGCACCGGGACGGGCTCGCTGCTGATCCCCAACGTGATGGATTTCGATAACCCCCCTCCAGAACCGGACGCCTATGCCGTGGAGGTCAGACGGGCACTGGGCATCGCGTCAGATGAGTACCTCCTGGTGCAGCCCACGCGCATTGTGCCCCGCAAACGCATCGAGCGCGCCATCGAACTGGCGCGCCGCCTGGAAGTCAAGTCCACGATCGTGATCACGCACGTCGCCGGCGACGAGGGACGGGCCTACGAGTCTTTTCTGAGGGAGTATGCCGATCTGATGGGGATCCGAGTGCTGTTTGGTGCCGACCGCATCGCGTACGAACGCGGCCTGACGCAGGACGGGCGCCGCATCTATTCGTTGGCGGACGCCTACCAACAAGCCGACCTGGTGACCTACCCTTCGCTCGTGGAAGGCTTTGGCAATGCCTTCCTGGAGACGATCTACTACCGTCGGCCCATCGTGATGAGCACCTACGAGATCTTCAAGACCGACATTCGGCCCAAAGGCTTCCGGGTGATCGGCTTTGACGACTTTATCGACGACGACACGGTCCGCCAAGCTCGGGCTGTGCTTGAAGACCCCGCCTTGGCTGCGGAGACGGTGAACCACAACTATGAACTGGGGGCCCGCTACTACTCGCTTCGCACGCTCGAAAGGCGGTTGGCCGCCTTGGTCGACCAGTGCCTGGGGGGGTGAGCGATGCGTACCCTGACGGCCCAGGGGCCCTCACGCCGGGTTGTCATCCTGCACTACTCGGCGCCGCCAGTCGTGGGGGGCGTGGAGAGCACCATCTACCATCATGCCCGCCTCCTGCTGCAGGCAGGCTACCAGGTGGAGGTAGTCGCTGGGCGTGGACAGTCCTTTTTCCCGGGAGTAGCTTTTCACGTGTTGCCCGAGCTCGATTCGCGCCATCCGGACGTGCTGGCGGTCAAACGCGAGCTGGATCAGGGGCTCGTGTCTGCCGCGTTCCACTCGTTGTGCGAGCGCATTGTAGGATCTTTGCGCCCGTACCTGGCCGCCGCCGACGTGCTTATCGCTCACAACGTGTTCACACTGCACAAGAACCTGCCACTGACGGCGGCTCTGCATCGCCTCTTGGCCGAGGAGGCGTTGCCCAGCCCACGCACGCTGGCCTGGCACCACGACCTGGCCTGGCACGACCCGCAGTACGCTGCTGAGGTGCATCCAGGCTACCCCTGGGAGCTCCTTCGTCAGAGTTGGCCCGGGGTGGTGCATGTGGCGGTCTCGGAGCCGCGCCGGGCCGAGGTGACTGCTCTCTATGGGATCCCTCTAGGGTCGGTGGCAGTCGTTCCGCCGGGCATTGACCCCGCGCTCTTTTTTCGCTGGACCACGACGACTCGACGCATCGCGGACGCCTGCCATTTGCTCGACGCGGACGTGGTGCTGTTGCTGCCGGCGCGCATCACGCGGCGCAAGAACGTGCAATTGGCCGTGCGTGCGCTGGCGGCCCTGCGCGAAAGGACCGGGCTGGATGCGCGCCTGATCGTCACGGGCCCACCTGGCCCACACAATCCGTCCAATCTCGCGTATCTCGAAGAGCTGGTCACTCTACGGCGCGACCTGGGGTTGGCTCAGTCTGTGCACTTTTTGTCTGAATTGGATGCGGAACAACGGCTGGTGCCCGACGAGGCCACCATGAGCGACCTGTATCTTCTCGCGGATGCACTGATCTTCCCCAGCCAGGAAGAGGGCTTTGGAATCCCCATCCTGGAGGCGGGTCTCGTCCGCTTGCCGGTGTTTTGCAGCCGAATCCCGGCGCTGCAGGCCACGGGCGAGTCTGAAGTGCACTATTTCTCACCGGACGCCGCGCCCGAGGCTGTCGCCGCATTGATCGCGGATGGCCTCTTGCGAGACCCTGCCTTCTGCTTACGCCGCCGCGTCCTGCAGCGGTACCTTTGGGAGAGGATCCTGGAGGAGCGCATCTTGCCGTTGTTGGAGGGCAGACACACGTGCAAGGCGCAACTCCCTTGACCCAGGGCAGGCATGTCCCCTCATCAGGCGGCGCACCGCCGCCACACTGTGCTCGGAGGTCTCTATGAAACTGGTCATGGCCATTGTGCAGGCGGCAGACTCGCGGGGGCTGCTCGACGCCCTCATGGTTGAGGGGTTCCGTGCCACCAGGATCAGCAGTACCGGCGGGTTCCTGACGCGCGGCAATGCCACCTTCCTGATTGGCGCGGAGGAGGACAGGCTGGAGGCCCTGTTTGACCTCTTGCGCAGGCACTGCCATGCCCGGAGCGAATTCGTGTCGCCTGTTGCACCCCTGCGTGAGGCGGCCACGGCCCGGGGTTGGGAGCAGCCCCTGCACGTGGAAGTGGGGAGCACTGTGGTTTTCGTCATGAACGTGGAGCGCTTTGAGCGAATCTAGTGTGGAATAACCTCGCGAAGGGCGCCTCGGAGGGGTCTGGCCAGCGACACGGCGCCACGCTTCGGGAGGTTCATCGACTGCACAGTCGCTGGTCAAGGGTGGTGCAGTTGAAGGAGCAAGAATGTCAGCCTACAGGATTTTGCTCCCCCTGAGCAAAGAGGACGCCGCTAAGGAGCTTGTGACTCTGGCCGGTCATCTCCTCCCGGAGGGTGAGGGGCAGATTGATCTGATGGGCGTGGTGGCCGTTCCCGAGGGACGCTCGCTGAGCGAAGCTGCTGTTCCGGCCCAAGAGACTCGCGAGATTCTGACGGCGTTGATCCGAGAGTTGCCGTCCCTGCCCCTGCACATGACCCCTGGTGTGCGGGTCGCCCACGTGCCGTTGAACGAGGTTGTGAGCCAGTGGCAGGACGAACCAGCGGATCTTTTGCTGGTTCCCCTGCACAAGAGTGGGATGACGGCGTTGGGGGCGCCTCTGGAAGAGATCCTGGCCCACGCCCCCTGCGACCTGATCCTGGTACGGGGCGTGGCCCACCGCTATGACCGCGTGCTGGTGCCCATACGAGGTGGCCCCCATCTTGCGCTCACGCTGCGCCTGGCCCGCGCCCTCCACCGCGTCACCGGGCAGAGAGTGACCCTCTTGACCGTGACGGACACAGGCGAGGCCCCTGCCGCTTTGGCCCAACTGCAGGCGCAGTCTCCGTCCCAGTTCCAGACGCTGTGCGAACGGGGCGACGCGAGTGCAGCGATCCGCAGAATCTCGGCGGACTATCACGCGGTTGTTCTGGGCAGCACGCTGTATGAGCACAGGAAACGCGCTGCTCTGGGCAAGGTGCCGGGGGACATCTTGACCCAGACCCCTCTGCCGGTCTTTCTAGTGCGCTGCTTCCACCCGGCGGGGCACGACATCCCCAGGCTGGTGAACGGGGGCGCTTTGCCCGTCAAGACATCCAGCCTGTCGGATCGGGTGGACCGTTGGTTTGCCACGAACACGTTCCACTGGAGCGAGTTCGAGCGCGCCGAGAACCTGCTGCAGAGCAAGAGGGAGCAGACGCAGACCATCAGCCTGGTCTTGCCGACCCTCAACGAAGAGGCCACCATCGGCGCGGTCATTGCCACCATCCAGAAGGCATTAATGGCCGACTGTCCCTTGCTCGACGAAATCATCGTGATGGACAGCGACTCAACAGACCGCACGCGCGAGGTCGCCGCTTCTCTTGGTGTGCCGGTCTACATTCATCAGCAAGTCCTGACCGAAGCAGTGGGGAGCTACACTGGCAAGGGTGAGGCCCTCTGGAAGAGCCTGTACGTGGCTCGCGGCGACATCATCGCCTGGATCGACACCGACATCGCCAATGTTCACCCTCGCTTCGTGCTGGGCATCCTGGGGCCACTGCTGTGTTGGGACCGCATTCAATACGTCAAGGGTTTCTATCGCCGTCCTCTGCGCACGGGCGGCAAGACGCAACTGGGCGGGGGCGGTCGGGTGACCGAGTTGGTCGCTCGCCCCTTCATTAACCTTCTCTTTCCAGAGCTCTCTGGAATCGTGCAGCCACTCTCCGGGGAATACGCCGGCCGACGTCGCGCGTTGGAGAGCCTGCCATTCTTCACCGGCTATGGAGTAGAGTCGGGGTTGCTGGTGGACCTGCTGGAGCAGTTTGGTCTGCATGCGATCGCCCAGTGCGATCTCGAAGTGCGCACACAGGACAGCCAGTCGCTGACCAACTTGAGCAAGATGGCGTTTGCCATCCAGCAGGTCTTTCTCTCGCGACTGGAACGCCGCTTCAAGGCACGCCTGCTCGAGGCCGAGGGCGGCCAGCGCACGATGAAATCCATCCGTCAGGAACCCGGCCACTTGAGCCTGGAAGAAGTGGAAATCACAGAACACGAGCGGCCGCCCATGGCCATGCTGCCCGCCTATCAGGCACGCTTCCCACGCTTGTAGACCAGGAGCCAGGAAGAGCAGAGCGCGCTGGCCGGTACTCTCCTGGCATGCATGGCTCCTTCAAGATCATGGGCAAACGCGCGCTGCACGCCTTAAGGAGCGCAAGGCCATGCCACAGGCGCGACATTCGTCATCTCATGCGCTGATCGGCGGCTAGCAGAATGGGCGGTACGGTCCACATGGGGCCTTCGAGGCGCACCGAGAGGGTGAGCGGATCGAGCGCCTGCACTCCTACCTGCTGCGCATCGGCTATCTGTCCCTGGTGGAACGCCTTGGCACCCTGGATGTCGTAGAGCAGGCTGGCGGTAGGCGCGGCCGTGGCAGGATCCAGGGCGTGCGGTGCGGGGGCCACGTGCGCCTCTGACTGCGGTTCCGTCTGCTGCCACAGGGCGAAGCCTTCTTCATAGGCGGGTGCTGAGCTGCCAGCGCCTGCAGTGCATGCGTGTACTGTTCCAGAATGCGACTCGGCTCGAGATTCGGGTCGACAGGGGCTGCTGCGGGCCGTTTGGCCAGTTTCTCCAGTTTATCCATCCAGCCGGCCTTCTTGGCCAGAGGAGCGGCGGCGCGGGCCAGCAAGCCTGCGCCGGGGATGCCCGCCAGGAGCAGCGCGGTGACGTCGGGGCTGATCTCAACCAGCACCTGGACCGAATGCACGAGGGCGCCGCGCAGCCGGTATGCGTTCTCAGCGTTGACGACGTTGTTGGCCAGGTCGGCTTCCACGTCGCCGGTGAGCAGGCGCAGCACCTCGCGGAATGGCAGATTGGGGTCGCCCAGGCCGGTCTGGGCGTTGCAGTTGCCGATGACCACGATCAGCCCGGCGTCGCGCTCTTGCGCGCGGCGGGCGAACTCGTGCAACAGTGCCGTCTTGCCGCTGCCCGCCTCGCCCGCGACAAGTGCGATCTGGGCCTGGCCGGCCAGGGTGCGCTCTAGGCATGCCCCCAACTGGGCGAGTTCAGGCTCGCGCCCGACGAAAACTGGTTCGCTCATGCGCGTCTCGGGGGGCATGGACGATCACCGTTCGGTGGGCTTGCTAGCCAGCCGACGGACCGTCGCCTCGGCAAAGTCTACGGCGTGGACGGGCAGCTTGGGATCGACGTTGTCCAGCGTGTCCGTGGGGCGGTGCAGGTTGGGGATCAACCCCTGCGCGTCCTGCGCTGAGAGGGTCAGGCTGGGCACGCCGTCGCGGCAGAACCAGATGCTGTCAAAGTCGCCCGTGTGCCACTCGCCCGGCTGGACGTCCTGGAACTGTGGGTCATGGGCCGCAGTCTCCAGCGCGCTGTCAACCAGCGCGTTCTGGTAGCGGATGTTGCTGAGGCTGCCCGTGCAGGTGATGACCTTGATCTGGCCCGCGCCGAGGTTGTCAAAGTTGAGGACAAAGGTGCGCTTGGGGTCCAGCTCTTTCTTGTGCGCCTGGTAGTAGGCCAGCGCGCCCTTCATGTTGGCTTCCTCGGCGCTGGTAAGTACCACCTCTACGTCCCAGCCGGGAATGGGGTTTTGCCACAGTCTCGCCGCCGTGGCCATGGCCACGGCCGTTCCCGTGGCGTTGTCGGCCGCGCCATTGGTGTAGCCGTAGCGCCAGTGGTCGATGCTGGAGATCACGGCCTGGGCCAGGAAGTAGACGATCAGGGCCCAGCGCAGGTAGTTAGCCCAGGGCAGCAAGTAGCCGCGCAGCACCAGGTAGGCCACGAGCATGGACAGCAGGATCAGCCCGATGTTGATGCGCAGTGACTGGCGAAAGCCCTTGACCATGGAGGGCAGGTAGAGCATGGAGACGGGAGCGGAATCATAGTGGCCCATCAGGATTAGCTTGTGCGTGGCCTTGCCCTGGCGCTGTGCGGCCTCGGCCGGGGCCTTGCCGATCACATTCTGTGCCGTGACCTGGGGCGGGAACCGCGAAATCGGGGTGACCCGCCAGTCAAAGTAGGTTAGAGAGGCGTCTACGAGAAAGAACACAAGCACGAAGCCCAGCCAAGAGATGTATTGCAGCAGCACCAGGCTGGCCACCAGCCCGCCGATCAGCCACCAGACCTCGGTCAGATAGGTCCTGGGGGTCTTAAAGGCCTGGCGCTCGACGGTCGCGCCAAGTTGTTTCAGGTGGCCTTCCAGGATGTCGGCGGCGCGATGCTCCTGTTCGGTGGCCGCTCCGCGGTGGGGCAGGGCAGCCAGGTCGCGCACAACGCTCATGGGGTCGAGAGTGTTTTCCGTCACAGTAGACAAGGGCACCCTCCTGCAGTCATACGATGTACCACCATTGTAGTATGCTTGCGGTCATTCTCCAACTCACATGCACGGATTTGACTCTGCCGCTGGCCCGCGCTAAACTGGCCCCACACACTGCTTCACAGCGCGGACAAGGAATTGACGACGTGGCGGGAGGTGCCGATGAAGATGATTATGGCCATCGTGCAGGACGCGGATTCCAGAGGACTGCTGGAGGCATTGGTGGCAAAGGGGTTGCGCGCGACCAAGGTCAGTACCACGGGTGGGTTTCTGGTGCGAGGCAACGCGACCATCCTGATGGGTGTGCAAGACGAACAGGTGGACACCGTGCTTGCCATGCTCAAGACGCACTGCCATGCCAGACGCGAGTTCGTCTCGCCCGTGGTGCCTCTGGGGGAGGCGGCTTCTGCCCGGCACTGGGTACAGCCGCTGGAGGTGGAGGTCGGCGGCGCAACCGTGTTCGTGCTCAACGTGGAGCGTTTCGAGCAGGTGTAGCGTAGGCGAGGGTCGCCCGCGCATGGAGCCTCGTGCCCCGGGCTTGATGCTTCCGATCTCAGGGAATAGGCGGCACCGTGTCGTGCGTTACGTGCGTGTTCTCCTCGATGTCGATCAGCAACCGAATCAAGTCACTTGCCGCCAGCAGCAGCAGGAACTGCACGACGCTGCCCAGCCCAAGCAAGAGTGCGGCGATCAGGCTGCTGGCTCCGGACATGCTCAGCGCACGAACGTACACGCCGAACGGCAATTGCCGGCCGAGACCTGTCAGTTCTGCTTTGCCGACTCCAATTCCCGTGACTACCACTAAGAGGACTACCAGCAAGACTCCCACGAATAGCATACACCATGCCATGACCTGAAACAGGGTGGAGACCATGTGTAGGGCGCGATACCTCTGCACGGGCAAACCTCCTTCCTGCGGCGATTCCGTACCATTTAGATACTACTTGGCTCCTAAATTGTAACATGAAACCGGGTTTCTCGCAAATTGGCGTGCGGGGCCCGCTCTCGGGAAGGAGTCTCCCTTGTGCTCACGTATTGCTCCTACGATCCCGAAGGCACGCTGGAAGGGGACAGCCCTGCTGTTGGCCGTGCTCCTGCCGGCGGCGTTAACCCTGCGCCTCTACGGCATCAATTGGGACCAGGGCTTTCTTTTCCATCCTGACGAGCGCCAAATCCTGATGGTCACAGAGCGGCTGGCCTGGCCCCGCAATTGGCCTGAGTTTCTGTCGCCCCAAAGCCCGCTCAACCCGCGTTTCTTTGCCTACGGGTCGTTGCCCATCTACCTGCTGCGCCTGCTGTCCTGGCTGCTGGCCAGACTGGATGCCGGTTGGGCCTCCCTGTGGCGCTTTTACCAGCTTGGCCGTCTGCTCTCGGCACTGTTCGACACGGCCACGCTGTGTGCTCTCTATGCACTGGCGCGCCGCCTGTACGACCGACGAGTGGCTGCTCTGACGGCCGTCCTGGCTGCCTTCACGGTCCTGCACATCCAACTGGCTCACTTTTTCACCGTGGACACGCTACTCACGATGCTTGTGGTGTTGGCCGTGCTCAAGGCGCTGGACGTGGAGCGTGCCGGTCGCGCGCGCGACGGAGCGTGGCTTGCCGTACTGCTGGGTGCGGCGCTGGCCACCAAGGTGAGCGCGCTGCCGCTGGTCGCGGTGGTGGTGGCCGCGTGGCTGGCCTTTGCCTGGCCAACGCCAGGCGATCTCGGAGCAAGGCTGCCGGGGTCTGAAGCTCAAAGGAAACCACTGAGCCACGCAGTCCACGTAGGGTATCCAGGAAATGACTCCGTGGCCGCCGTGTCTGCGTGGTTGGTCCTGTTGCGCGCTCTTGGACTGGCCTGGCGCGGGGCGCGGCGCGGAGTGTGCCTCAGCCTGGGCGTGGCGCTGCTCGTCTTTCTGCTGTTGCAGCCATATGCCCTGCTGGATGCAGCTCGCTTCGCCCGCGGCGTGGGCCTGGAACTGTCGATGTCACAGGGTTGGACCGATGTGCCCTACACGCGGCAGTACGCTGGCACCTTGCCCTATCTCTACCAGGTGCGTCAACTGCTGCTCTTTGGCATGGGCCTGCCGCTGGGCCTGCTGGGCCTGGCCGGCTTGTTCTACCTGGTCTGGCGCACCTGGCGGCGTCCCTCGCGCCAGAGCGTGGTCTGGCTCACCTGGCCGTTGCTGTATGCGCTGCAGCAGGGGGCCGCGTATGCCAAGTTCCTGCGCTACGCCCTGCCTCTGCTACCGTTTCTGTGCATGGCGGGGGCGGCCCTGGCGTGGGCCCTGTGGGACCGCTCCGCGCAGCTGACGACCCCGTGGCGCAGGCGGGTGCTGCGCTGGGGCGCGGGCAGCGTGCTGGTGCTCGTGCCCTTCGCCACCCTGCTCTATGCTCTGGCCTTTGCGCGCATTTATGCGCAGCCGCACCCCTGGCTACAGGCCTCGGCCTGGCTGTGCGAACACGTCCCCGCTGGTGCGACGTTGATGGCCGACGTGTGGGACGACGCGCTGCCGGTCTACTCGACCACCGGGGCCGCCGGCTGCGCCCAGGAGTACAGCCACTTTGCCGTGGACCTGCACGGAGCCGAGTCGTCGGCCAAGCGTGAGCAGATGTTGGACGGCTTGCTGGCTTGCGATTATATCGTGCTGCCGAGCGACCGGCTCTACGCTTCACTCACGCGCCTGCCGGAACGTTTTCCGCTCGCCAGT
>Ga0315294_10000484_pt1 | contig 42639 bp, 51 predicted proteins | sample YL17G13_40_MG_FD_203626 | JGI IMG/M metagenome (GOLD analysis project Ga0315294, IMG submission 203626) | Sediment microbial communities from Yellowstone Lake, YNP, Wyoming, USA - YL17G13_40 | ecosystem: Environmental > Aquatic > Freshwater > Lake > Sediment | place: USA: Wyoming | collected... | reverse complement strand
AGAGATTTAAACTTAAAACTTAACAGAATGAAGAAACTAATTTCGGTGTCAAAATTAAATCTGGCAACGCCCACAAAAATTTAGGCGTTGGGTGTCATTAATAATCTTGCAACTCGCTGATAAATCTCCCTTTACTTTTATATATTATTTGATATAATGTCCTTGTGCTTAGTCAAGTTTTTTTATTTTTGTTATAGAAAGGAGTTTTTAGTTTTTAACTTGATTGGATAATTCCTCGTGTTATTTAAACCACGTGTATGTTATTCATAGTAGCACCTTAATCTATAAAACATTTGTTTTATAGAGTTTATTAATTTTTAAATATTCATTAAAATGTCAAACAAATTATTTGTCGGTGGACTTTCTTGGGATACAAAAGAGGATAGTTTAAAAGCACTCTTCGAACAAGCAGGAAAAGTTCTTGAAGCTAAGATTATTACAGATAAATTCAGCGGTAAATCAAAAGGATTTGGATTTGTAACAATGGAAACAGAAGAAGATGCTCAAAAAGCTATCAAAGAGTTAAATGGTAAAGAATTAGATGGAAGAAAATTAACTGTAAACATCGCAAGACCACAGAAAGAATAAAACATAGAAGCTAATAAGAAAGGCTTCAAAAGAAGCCTTTCTTGTTTTATTAATAAAAATAATTGCTAATAATCATTATTTATTCGCCTATACAAAGACTTCAGCGAGTATTAGGTAAACCTATTTACAATACTTCGTTGTATTCGTGTTCTAAATGATTTATCTATAGAAGATTTAATTAAAATTCCCTAAAAAAATCTATATTATCAACGTGAATGATTTTCCCTCTTCTTCCTAAATCTTTCTCTCGATTTAGAGCAAAATTCTTATATCTAATAACTCTTTTCTTCCTGTCATTTAAAGAATCACTTGAAAACATACCAGGACCACCTATACATCCTCCTTTACAAGAGAGACAATCAAAAAATATTATTTTTTTGTATTTACCTTCTTTAAAAGAAGATAAGACATCATCTATTTTATCAATTCCATCTTCAATAAGGATTTCGTTTTCTTTTAATATCCCTTTATGATGAAGTGTATCCGAAAGTCCGCCTGCCAAAGGATATATCTTTGTATAATCATTATAAAATTTGTCAAAAGTTAGTTTCTGTTTTTTTACCTTTTGAATACCTTTTTTCTCTAGTAATTCTTTTACTTCTTTAAAAGTAAATGCAAGTTCTACTATTTTTATTTCTTTAGCTTCATTCTTTTTTGTAATACAAGGTCCTATAAAAACATATTTATGTTTTGGATAAAACTTCTTACAGATTAACGCCATACAACCCATAGGGGAATAAACAGGCAATAAATTCTTAACTAAATAAGAGAATTTCCTTCTTACAAGATCAACAATCGTTGGACAAGGAGAAGATATCCAAGTTTTTGATTTATCTTTCTTTATAATATTTTGATAATAAACGTTTGTCATCTTTGCACCAAATGTAAGTTCCACCACTTTATCAAATCCTAATTTTTTTAATTTCCATACAATATCTGGATATTTAAAATCCACTACAAAAGAAGGAGCAAGCATAGCAACAAGCGGAACTTTGTTTTTTAAATGTTTATCTAACTTTTCTATATCATTCATAATTACCACCTAATAAATTAATTAGACTTAAGTATATTTCTTTTTAACTTTAATTGTCTTTCTATATTTGTAATAAGAAAAGCAAAAATACTTCCGGTTATAGTTGTGATAAACTGCATTATTCCCATTGAACTAGCAAATGTTTTCGGGATGTATGAATATTTAATCAAAAATAATACTGGAATATATAAAAATGAAAATTTAAGGAATGAACTTATAAGTATTACAAATATCTGTTTCATATTTAATCGGATAAATAACTTTGTAGTATAAGATAAGATAAAATTTGAAAACCAAATAAAAGGAATAATATATCCTAAATAGTATGTAAAAGGACCAAATATGATTCCTCTTAATAATGCTCCAACACTTGGAAATAATATAATAGGAATTACTTTCGATTTACTTAATGTTAATGAAGTTCTAATAATAGAAGCATTTACTATAATTCCAACTAATAATTGCGGACCGCCAATAAAAAAAGGAATTAAAAAAGATAGAAGTGACAAAAAAACAAATTCTATCAGCTCTCTATACTTCTCAAGTTTTAATATTCGTATATTAAAGACTTCATGTATAGGTAACAATACTTTCATAATTATAATAGCTATTAATTAATGTTATAATTAGTTTACATAGTTTTCCTTCTAAAATCAAAATGAGTCAGGAAAATGCAAGTGAACAACACAGACCTGACTGCCTATATCCAGCTTTCGGTGAAGTTTCTATAGAAGAAATAGAAAGAGGGACTATTCTAAGTCTTAAAACACTATTGAATTACTTACATTATGTAAGAAATCATGAACTACAAATACCAAATCCACTCCATCCAACTTTAGCCTCCGCATGTGAACTAATTATTAAATTGCTTACTAAGACTTTTCCACTTTCTATACCATTACAACCTAGTGAAGTATATGCCTTAGGAGATAACAATCTCTACTAATTCTTAATTATAATGATCCTCAATTCCCTGGAAAAGAACTAGCTCAATTTTCTTCAGTTGCTTATTGGCATGGAGGAATAGTAGGGATAAATGAAGCCCATTTTGGAATATTAGCAATTTTGACACAACGCACAAGATCTTCAAACCAGGGAATAGTTATTGGATTCGAACAAGATGAATACTTAGGCACAAAAGGCAAAAAGATTCTTAGACCTTGGGAATTAATTGTTACTGTATCAATATTTGCACATATTGCACAAATTTATAAAATACCCCTTAGACTATTTATAATGCCATCTATTCCTGAAAATGAAGAAGAATTTGATGATCACTATATGGATATATATAAGAGAGTTCTTGAAGGTAATCCCAGAACTCCTATTGTAATAACTTTAGGAGATATACATAGACAAAGGAAAATAAATCGTATGATATCAGTAGGACTTCAACCTCAAGATTGGCTTTGGACAGATATCAAACTATTAATTCTTAGTCCTTCAACAGGTCTTATTTTAGTAGAAACAGAAGATGGATATAGAAGTATTGTAAATACTAGCTTAGATTTACATAAACCTTCAGATAATATCCCTATTCCTTTTTTCTCAAGTTTATCTCTATGGGAGGATTTATATAAAATGACCTTATAAATCAATCATATCTTTTATAGCATTAAAAATGTTACTTCATATAGGATGTATATTAATATTTAATCTTCTTAAGTCTTATCTCAAACTTCTGATATCTCTTGCAAATATCTGAAAATTTTAAATGTGCCATATCTTTATGAACATAAACATTTACATCACTTTTTATTTCCTTCCCAAACCAAGAAGGAGGGGAAAATCTTTTATATTCACTATATGAATTGAATTCTACTTCAATACGGCTGTATCCATCCAATTTACCTTTATAAATATCTATCTCCAGCATATATTTACCTAATGGATAAAAATACCTTATTTGCTCAACGCATGTCTCACCAATTTTATCTAATTTTATAAATTCTCCTTTTGTAAGCTTGATAGTTACTTCCTTTCTATCATAAGAATTACTTGGTTTATAATATTTCTTTGTAATATTATAATCTGTCTTTTTCCCTAGTTTCTTCATCTGGATTCTTAAAGCTTCTTTACCTTGTGATAACCATACACTTTTAATATATAACTTCCTACATTTTTCTAAATTATTCGGAATTTTATTTATTAAATATGCTCTTTCAAGTTCGTGTTTTTCCATAGAGAATATTCTTAATATTAAATAATTCCCTTAATATGTTCAAACTTTCGAATAATATTATTTCTTATAACAATTCCAAGCAAATCTATTCTATAACTAAATTTATTACTTTTAAGCAGTGATAAATATTCTTCACAGCTTGAAATTAATGATTCTTTTTTTTCCTCACCAATCGAATCCAAAATATCAACGTATTTATCTTCATTGCGTGTTTTTACTTCAACAAAGACAATTGAATTATTCTTGAAAGAAATAATATCAATTTCTCTTTTGCCAAAATGGACATTTCTCGCAAGGATTTTATATCCTTTGCTTTTTAAATATTTAATAGCATAATTTTCTCCAATTTCTCCTAATTTCTTTTTATAATTACCCATTGGTATTATTTATGTGATTTTAATTTGTTCAATCTTTTTAATATATATTCGCTCTCTTCTTCTATCAAGTTTTTTTCAAGAGCATTTCCCTCGTGTATTAAAGGTAAAGTTAAATCAGAAATTCCTGTTAATATTACATCTTCTTTTGTTCTACAAAAACAATCGTGGAATCCGCCAAAACCGCTTATATGATAATGCGTTATTCGTGATTTAAAATGATTATAGAAAATGGAAGCACTCTTCATAGATTTATCATTTGTGTATAGATGATTTAGATCAAATACAAATTTTGCTTTTTTACATTTATCAAAAACTATATCTAAATCTTTTATTGTTAATCCAAACTTCTTTTCTTTATCTAAATTCTCAAAAGCTATAAGAGATCCGTACTCTTTATTTAACCATTCAAAATCTTTTATTAAATCAGGATGAAATACTAAAGCATTTGGATTTATTTTTTGAATAAGAAAATCATAAGTTTCCTTCCATTTCGAATATTCTCGGCTTGGATAATAAACGTTTTTAAGATTAGAATCCTTAACAAGAGTATGAATAGACCGGTATTTAAACTTTTTTATTAAATCAAAAGTTTTATTAGTAAATTTTTGTTTAAGTTTTTCAACTCTAGTCAAACTCAGCTCGAAAGCTTCATTATCAAGTTCTAGTACTTTTTCGATATTTCTAACTAGATCGTTTGAATCATCTGATAAATTGCTTACTGCAAAACCTAATTTTATTTTCATTTCATGAATATGAAGATAATAATTGTCTTATTGGCTTGTAGCTTCTTCTGTGAATATCTGTAACTCCATACTTTAAAAGTGCATCCCTATGTTTCTTTGTTCCGTATCCAACATTTGTTTCAAAACTATAATTCGGGTATTTTTTAGATAGATTTATCATTAAATTATCCCTGTATACTTTTGCCATTATCGAAGCTGCTGCTATTGAATAGTGTTTTTCATCTCCTTTTATAATAGTTTTACATTCAAAATCAAATACTTCTTTAAAATAACCATCAATAAATGCTACTGATTTTTTTAAATTTAATTTATGAAAAGCCTTGTTTATAGCTAATCGAGTTGCCTCTAAAATGTTATATTTATCAATCTCATAAACATCAGAATAAGTAATTACATATAGTTCACTTTTTAGTTTAGTGTATAATTTGGATCTCTGTTTGAATGTTAATTTTTTTGAATCATTTACTTGAGGGATAACTTTACTATTTTTGGAGAAAACATAAGCTCCTACTACTACTGGTCCTGCCCAACTCCCCCTTCCTACTTCATCAATTCCTATTACATAATCATACCCAGTTTCTAAAAAGACTCTTTCTAACTTATCATTTACTTTGTTTAGCTTCATCTGATTTTTTATCTTTAACTTCTTTTTTTACCTTTTTGGTTTCTTTCTTTTTTGATTTTTCTTCAACCTTTTCTTCTTTTACTTCCTTTTTACTCTCCTCTTCTTTTTTCTTTTCGGTTTTCTCTACGACTTCTTTTTCAAATTGTGTTTCGAGATTTTCTCCATGGGCCGGTACTTGTATACCCGCTTTTAATGCAAGTTTTCCCACCCTACCCCTTAAATAATATAATTTACTCCTTCTTATTTTCTTCCCTTGTTTTATGACCTTAATTTTTGTGATATTTGGTGAATAAAAAGGGAATATTTTCTCTACACCGATTCCATAACTAATTTTTCTTATTGTAAATGTTTTAGAAATACCACTACTAGATATAGCTAAAACTATCCCCTTAAAGATCTGTGTTCTTTCCTTTTTTTCTTCTCGTATCTTTGAGTGAACTTCAATAATATCCCCAGCTTTAAATTCAGGATGTTTAACTTTTTTATACTCTTTTGTTACTCTTTCTATTAATTTTGTATCCATATTATCAAAAAATAAATACCGTATGGATTTTAACAACTTCCACGAAATCAAGCAAGTCTTTTTATATAATTTATTGTAAACTCAATTCCCTTAAAAAAGTTCTCAATTTTAATATTTTCATTTGGACTATGCCAGTTGCAATCTGGTAGAGAAAAACCCGTTAAAAAACAATTTAAATTTAGAACTTTTTTAAAAGCATCTACAGCACCCACACTACCACCAACAAGTTTAAATTTTGCTTTCTTTCCAAAAACATTTTCTAAAGATTCCCCTGCAATTTTAAAATCTTTATTTTTCCAGTCAAATATAGTTGGATCACAGCATTCCTGCATTTTCAAATTTAATTTGCATGTTTTAGGAGCAATTTTTTTTACAAACGAGAAAACTAGAGTTTTCACTTCTCCTGTTGTCTGATAGGGTACAAGACGTATACTGATCTTGGCTGTCGCTTCAGATGGAATTATTGTTTTTACGCCTTCACTTGTAAAACCTGACCACATACCATTTACATCTAATGACGGCCTGGCACCAACCTTTTCTATATTTAAGAATTTATCACCACCTATAAATCCTTTTGCTCCTGTATTCTTTATCACCTCTTTTGTATCTAAATCAGAACTTTTTAAAATGTTATGCTCTTCTTTAGAGACTTTTCTCACATTAGAATAAAAATTTGGAATTAAAATATTACCGTTTTTATCTTTAAGTTTAGAGATAATCTGCGATAGTACAATAGCAGGATTATCGACTAATCCTCCATATATACCCGAATGGACATCTTTGTCTAAACATTTCACATTTATTTCAAAACAAAATATCCCTCTTAGTCCGTATTCAATAACCGGAAAGTCATAATCCTTAATCCCGTCTGATACAAGTCCTATATTACTTTTAAATAACTTTTTGTTTTTATTTAAAGCATCGTAAATATTTCTAGAACCTACTTCTTCTTCACCTTCGATTAGGAACTTAATATTAACTGGAAGTTTTTTCTTTTGCTGTAATAAATATTCTATACCTATAACATGGGAAAGATGGGGAGCTTTGTTATCGCCAACACCTCTTCCATACAACTTATCTCCCTTTCTGGTTAATTTAAAAGGACTACTCTTCCATTCTTTTATTGGATCTTCCGGCTGAACATCATAATGTCCATAAATTAAAAGAGTTTTTTTATTTCCTTTTTGAATATAATCTCCATACACAATAGGGTTTCCAGCAGTTTTAATAACCTTTACATTTTTCAAACCTGCTTTTTTCATTCTATTTGAAATCCAGTAAGCTGCTTTCTGAATATCTTTTCTATGTGTTTTTAAAGTACTGATACTTGGTATAGAAACATACTCACTAAGTTCTTTTATATAGATATCTTTATTTTTCTTTATAAATTCCTTTAAATCATTCATTCTCAAAACATTCTAAATTAAGATATTTTTTTAGCGATAAGTTTTATCTCCCTTAATTCCTGCCGAATTTCCCTTAAAGTAATTTCTACTGCTCTAAGTCTTGACTGTATTGAATAATCTCTCTCATCAATTCCAAGAAAAAAAGTAATAGGTTTTTTTAAAAGTTCGGCAATTTTTTGTATTTTTTCGATTGGTGGACTGATTCTATTTGACTCATAACCGCTTATAGTTTTATCGCTAACTTTTAGTGCAACACCTAACTGCAGCTGTGAAAGTTTTGCTTCTTTACGTGCTCTTTTAATTTTTTCACCAAATGTACTTTTCATGATAAACTTTTCTAAAATAAATTAATTTTATTTATTAGCTTCTTATATACTTTATTCGTAATAGTATAATCAAAACCTTTTCTCATAAGAAAACTTAAAAATCTTTTTTTATTTTTAATATTAGTTATATCTCCTAGGATTCTTTTCTTTTTTCTACCTAATTCTAAGGCTATTTTTTCTTCATTCCTATCTATGCTTTGCATTTCCAATGCCTTATTTATAGTCTTATCTTGAATACCCTTCTGCTTTAACTCTTGGACGATTAAAAAATGCCCTCTCGGACTAAATTGAATCCTATTTTCCACCCACCAATTAGCAAATTCTAAATCATTTAAATAATTATCCTTTTGTAATATTTTTATGATATAGTTAATTATTACTGACTTATGAACTTTATTTTTAACTTTCCTTTTTAAATAATACCTTATTTCATTAACACTTCGTGGTCTTCGGGCAATTAAATTTATAATTTTCTGATAATAAAACGATTTGTAATACAAAAATTTTAAGTCAGAAAGTTCCTCCTTATTTACCTCTTTACCTTTAAATAAATTTGCATCTATAACAAAATTTTGATCAACAGATAACCAATATTTATTATTTACATATATTAATACTTTACTCCCGTTCTTGCTTAATTTTAAGTTAGTTATCTCCATTTAAAGAAGATTATGTCCCTTACTCTTCCATATATAAATATTTAAATTTTACCCCAGGAGTCGGATCAACCAGTTTAGTTACTTGTGCAGTTGGATTTACAAGATTAGAAACATATCCTGCAAACATATTCCAGAAAGAGTATTCTTTGTATTCTATTATTGTCGCATTTTCAATATTAGTTAACTTTTCTGCCTCTTCTACAGCCTCATCATAACCTCCCAAAACATCAATAAGTCCAACTTCATATGCTTGTTTGCCTGAGAAAACTCTTCCATCTGCAATCTCTAATACTTCATCTTTTTCTTTCTTTCTACCTTCGGCTACAATTGAGACAAATCTATCAAAATACTCGTCAATTAATCTTTGATATATCTTATCTTCTTCACCATTTGGATCATCATCAAATAAACCTTCACCAGTTTTAAACTCCCCATTGCTATTTGTTATAGTCCTTGTTTCAATACCTAATTTTTCATATAGACCTGCTAAAGACTGAACATCCATTCTTACTCCAATACTTCCTGTTAAAGTTAAAGGACTTGCAACTATTCTATCCGCTGAAGCAACTATATAATAACCTCCTGAAGCAGCAGTATTGCGCATTAGAGCTACAACTATTAATCCCTGCTCCTGAACTTCTTGAATTTTATTATAAATAATATCTGATGCATAAACATCTCCACCAGGGCTATTTATATTTATAATAACAGCTTTTACTTCATCATCACTAAGAGCTTTATCCAAATCTTCAATAATCTTCCGAGAAGAAGCGTAAGTAGATCCCCATATATCTGATGATGTATCTGTATCCATAATGATACCTTCAACATTTATTATAGCTATTTTGTCCTGTCCTCCTTCTGTTAAAGTATTTACTTCGTTAGTATTCAAAGATTCTACATCATAATTAGATAATGATTCTGATAATAAATAGCAAATAGCACCGCATGCAAAGAGAATAATAAGAAGAATTAATGAGATTACAATTATAATAAGACAGCTTTTCTTGGACATTTGAAATAGTACTAAAGTTAATTTTAAACATATTTAGATTAGCTGATTATAGTAATAATAAATTATTTTGTAAATGTGAATATGATAATAATTTTAGTTTTAGATTATGTACAAATTTGAACTCTTGACAATTCTATATATATCTTCTATTCTAGTATAGATAAAGAATATTAATTTTATACAACATATTTTAATTTTTATTTTACTTAAAATGTCAAAACAAAGAGGTTTTACATTAGTGGAAATTGTTATTGTGATTGCTATTATAGGTATACTTGCCGCAGTCACTGTAGTAGCATTAAAACCACAAGAAATATTTGCAAATGGTAGAAATTCAAGAAGAACAAGTGATGTAGCAGCTATCAACAGTGCTATTGGACAATGGCTTGCAAGAGAAGGTGCCGGCCTAGCAGAAGCAGACGCTTATGATGCAATAGGTTTAACTCCTCTTGTTGCTATCACTCCTGGTGATGGAGTAGCTCAAACCGAAGGAGAAGCTGCATCAGTTTTAAGTGTTTTAGTAACAACTGGTTATCTTCAAAGTATCCCACTAGATCCTGATGGGTCAACAACATACAGAGTAGGTGTAAATGACGTGCTTAATCCACAGCATGTTTTAGTGTGCACTGGAGTAATTGAAGATACATCAACTTATCCTTGGGATCCAACATATCCAAATGGTGTATTCTGTCAAAGTAACTAAAGAGTTTGTAAAATGAATAAAAAGAGCTTATTTTAATAGATAAGCTCTTTTTTATTATACTTGAATTAAATATATTTTATATATAAACTTATATAGATATATTAACTATAAATATGGCTACTAAAGAAAAAGGTTTCTCATTAGTTGAAATAATCATAGTTTTGGCAATAATTGGTTTTTTAGCTACAGTATCTATAATTTCATTTAAACCGCAAGAAATATTTTCAAACAGCAGAAATGCAAAAAGAATAGGTGATATCCAATCAATAAATTCTGCTATATCTCATTATCTTTCAAGAGAAGGTGCAAATAATACAAACCCTTATTTATCTTTGGGACTTATAGGTGATCCATCCATAAATCCAGTTACACCCAAAGATGGTAATATTGAAGACGAAGGTATACCAACATCTTCACTTAACGTAATATCAATCCAAGCCTATCTTACAAAAACACCTAAAGATCCAAATGCAATAGATGAATATAGAGTTGGAGTTGACAACATGGATAAACCCCTGCATATTTTAGTTTGTACAAATAAGATTGAACTATCAGATACTTACCCGGGAACTATGTATCCAAACGGTATTTATTGCCTTAGTAATTAATCTACTCATAAAATGGATCGTTTTCTTCTATCTGTATATCTATAGAGTCATTTGGAGTATATAATCTTCTTGTATTTATATCTTCTTTTATCTGGTTTAAAAGCATTTTATTTAACCTTGGATTATTAATATCCTCCTCAGCTATAGGATTTTTAGGTTTATTGAGTTGCGAAATTCTAGAGAATATATACCATCCTACCGCATAAGAAGCAATAACTAGAATAGTAGTTGCACATACCCTTATAATAACAAGTTTTACTCCCACATTTTAGTATTTAATATATTATTTACCTTTTTCAAAAATGAACGCTCGAACTCTTATAGTTCCTTTTAAACCGCCCTCTTCGGCTTTACTTAAACGAATCTCACTAATATTAAAGTAATATTTTGATGACTGTAAAAGGTCGATATACATTCGTATATTATCATATGTACCATCTACACTTAAATCAATATCAAGATAACTTATTTTAATATTACCTACAGCTTCAGACTCCTCTGCTTCTTTCATTATTTGTAATACTACATTTGAAGAAGCTGCACCTGTATTTTGACTTTGATTATTTTCTTCTGGAGTAAATTCTTTTAATACTAACCTCTTTAAGAAATCGTTTTTTTCTTTTTCATCAACAAACTCTATATCTGATGAGCCTACTATTCCCTCTTCTAATTTCATAGTTAATTTTAGGTTTGTTAATCTCCCTATATCTTCTATCTGATTTAACATATCTATAATTTCATTAATCCCAGGTAATTCTTCATTAAAAAATTTTAAATAATACTCAACACTTTGAACTTCATCTATCCTATTTTCTTTGTCAACAGCAACCCTCGTTAGTTCTTCTATTTGATATCTTATTTTAGTTACCTCAGATACATTTCTATCCACCTCTTTTGCAATGAAAAAGGATGCAATTCCAAAGATAAGAGTTAATACAAGTATAAATAATAATTCTTTTTTTAGACCATTTTTCATATTATTTTCTATAATTTATTTGTATCTACTAAACAGTATATTGTAAATTCAATATTCTCATTAGTTTCATAATTTGATATTGGCATTCTTGCATCTTCTAAAAAGTTCGATGATTCAATATCTTGCACAAATCTTAGAAGTTCAGCTCTATCTGCAGCAATACCGCTTAAAACAAGGTAAATTTGTCCTACCTCTTTTACTACTTTTTTTTCTTTAGATACAGCTTTCCAAACTTCAGAATCTTCGCTTACTAATACATTTTCAAATACAATCCCACTTCCCCTTTTTTCTGACAATTCATTAAAGAAATTATCCCAGTCTAACTGAGTATCCAAAAGTACATTTATCTGTCCAGCAGTCTGGTTAACATAAGAAATATCATTTTGAAATTCTTTATTTGCTGGGCTTTCTGCAATATTTTCTATTGATTTCAACTCGTTCTCAGCATTATATTTATATATAGAACTTATAATAAATGAGCTTGTAAGTATAATCCCAATTATAAAAACATTCCAAAAAATAACTTTTAGATATGTATATAAACTGCTATATATAGAAATTTTTAAATAACTGTTTTTAATAGTATCTGGAACTAAATTAATATCTGTTAAATTCCTAAACAAACCAAGGTTTCTCATTGATAATCCAAGTAGTACTAAATTCTCTGGCAAACTTTGCCTGCTTATAAAAGGAAGCATGGGAGATATAGCAGACTGTTCTAAAGGCTTTGTTTTAACATTAATCGATTTATTCTCAAAAAATTCTTCTAAGTAATATAATTTTGAACCTTTTCCGTATATAAAAACACCATCAAAATTATTTCCCTTACCATCTAAGGTTTTATCAAAATCTTCATAATTTACACTGTCCCTTGATTGATTTGAAGAAATACCGGTTCCATCAACTTCTTTTTTTATTTCATTCGGTAATTCCTTTTTTATTTGCTGTACAGGTTTTTTATTTGTATTATCCTGAGTACTATTTGTTGCTTCGATTTCCTTCTTCTGAATTTGTGTTTCATTTTTAAGTTCTTTCTTAGTATTCGAAACATTAATATGATTGAATGATTGAGAATAAAATTCAAAAATCTGTTCTATTTCTTTATAGAGTCCTTCATAACTCACTGTAAATACTCCTTTTAAAATTGCTCTTTGGTCGTTATTTAAATTTTCTGGTAACAAAATAACTCTTTCAGTTTCTTCTTTATCGATACCTAATTTTGCCGAAGCATAATCAATAAGTGACTTAAATCCACCTCTAACAATATCCTTTATTACAGTTTGATATCTTACCCCACCCTCTAAAAACAAACTCAATGTAGTTGCTGTTCTGTCAATCCTTACAAGTAAAGCTTTTGTTTGTTTGTAATCATTTTGAAACAAAAATCTAGCAGCAGCATTCCCTGAAATATCATAATAAAGAGGTGTTAAACCAGCTAGCTTTAAAGTTTGAATATAAGAATCAGCACACTGTTTATCAACAGCCGAAAGTTCTACTTCAATTTCACTACCTTCCCTTTCAGGATGTAATCTATGCCAGTCCCAATAAACATTCTCAAGCGGCATAGCAATAAGGTCTTTTGATTTCCATTCAATGGCTTCTCTTATTTCATCTTTGTTCATCCCGGCAGGAAATTTAACTACACGAACAAAAACTCTTGAATCAGGAAGTACGATACTTACATATCTCCCTCTTATTCTTCTAGGACGAGCATGGTCTCTTAAATTACTTATCGTCTCAGATATCAATTCTTTATTTATAATTATTCCTTCAGATATGCTCGCAGGATCAATCTCTTGCTCGGCAAATCCAACTACATTATATTTACCCCTTACTTTCTTAACTTCGAGTATTTTAATAACGTTATCAGTAATTTCAAGCCCAGATATCTTCTCATTTAATATTAAATTGTCATATTCAAAAATTTTCATAGGCAGTTAATTTGTTTATTATACTCTTTATAATACTTCATTCCAATAATTCTTTTGTACATCTGAAATGCCATTTACAAAATCAAAACCAATTACATTTAAAGGATCCACATTATAATTTATAAAAGTATGCTCCATTATAAATATATCATCTCCAGCCCACACAGCGCCATTGATAATAATATCCTCATTTGCAAATGTTCTAAACAAATTAATTCTTTTGGCTCCATATACTATACCATTTATTCTAACTGGACCGGCAAAATCATAATTCCAAGAAAAGAAATTAAATTTATTTTCGATATATAAATCTTTACCACATATAATTGCTGGAAGACCTCCTAATGCATTTTGATGCCACTCGCTATATATATATAAATTATCCTCTACTATAATAATTCCATCTAAAAATACTGGAGTGCCAGAAACAATTTTTACAGTTCCATTATCTATATAATATAAATCATTTGGAAATCTTCTTTCTACACCATTATCTAAACTTTTCAAGTAATTCTCAAATGAATTTGAATTTGAAAAATAAGTTCCCTTGATAATAGCCTGCTGCTTATATTCTTCAAACTGGAACTGTGGAACCGGTATTTCCTGCCAAGGAATACCTGCATGTTCAGTTATAATCCCGTCAATTTTACCTCCCCATAACTTATATACATGTTTATCTGACGTTACATTTCCTTGAACGTACGCTGTTGGACCCGCTACTTTTACATCATCTGCAGCAACTAAATTGCCTTCAACAGCAGGAGTAATAGGATTATCTATTAAACGTCCTCCCTCTAACTCCGGATCTCCCCCCATAACTCCATCCCAAATCCAATTTACAGCAAAAGATCCTTTCCCTGCTGCTGTTAAATTTCCCTCAACTATACCGTTTTCTATTACTTCAAAATCATCATTAGTCCAAACATCTCCACGAATCCTCGCCCCTTCGCCACTCATCCAAAAAGTATCTGCCATATAAGTAGCTTTAGTAGTAACAGGTGCTAATGTATAAGAAATATTTACATTCAAATTTACACTCCTACGAGTTTTCGTCTCAATTGCATAACTAGTTATCGTATATACTTCTCCGAGATTTGTTACTGTAGTGTAATAAGTACCTATTGGAGTAACCTCACCAGTAGGATTTCCAGGATAACTGATACTTTCAAATAACTGATAAATAGTATCTTCAATACCACTCTCTGCTAAATAATAAGCTTTTCTAGAATTCTTCATATCTTCTAGCAACTTAAATTTCACAAGATTCGTTTTAGTCATCGAAATGCTCAAAGAAATAAATACTATAGACAGTATTAAAACTATCAAAAGAGATGCAAATCCGTTTTGATTTACTTTATCTTTTATGAATTGTTGTTTGAAAATTTTCATTTATTTTCCCCCTCTTAATTTGTAACTCAATATGTAATAAATTATCGGAATTAACCGAAGTCCAATCTATAAATTTAAGATTCTGGATAATTACTTGATTCGTTGTTAAGAAATAACTATTTGTACCGTTATTGAATGTTATTTGACCATTTTGTAATGTATATCTCGATGTAATACCGCCATTTACGATGTCTAATGTAGTTTCATTAACTATACTGAAACTTCCACAGTTTCGAACGTCGTATATAAGTTTATCAAATACGTTTGATACCTCTGTTGAACAAATACTTATCGAGCTAGAGTTATTTTTTAGCTGAATAAACTGGACCATAATATTAATCAATATTATAGTAACTACTGAAACTATACTTATATATATAATTGTTTCAGTAAGAGTTATACCTTTATTATTTTTAATTATACTTTTTAAAATTCTCATAAATAATATTTTAATTTTATTAACCATAAATCATTTCAGTTTTTTTAGTTAAATAAATACTTTCAATATCAGTTCTAGTTTTTCCTAAATACTGCCATTCTACTATTACGTCAACTAATTTCGTATCCGGATCTATAACATATAAAGGGTCTGTTGGATCGGTTATCTTTCCTGTATCTGAATTCCTACCAACACTGCTAATTACAATTCTTCGAGTATAGTTCAGTACTACCTCATCTCCAGCTACTAGTTCAATATATTTATCTGAAGGATTAGTTTCGTTATATGTAAAATGCCATGTCCCATCTACAATAGAATTCCAATCTTCGTCTCTTATGCTTCTTATTCCTTCCAATCCTTCAATAACTAAATAATTAGCTTTCAAACCTATCATCTCTTCATTTATTGACATATAAGAATCATGGATAATTTGCCAGCTTCCGGTAAAAACAATAGCGATAAGGCTTAAAGCAATTATTACCTCAATTAAACTTTGAGCTCCCTGATTAATTAATTTATTCATAATCTATATAGTATAACTAAAAAGCAGCTTCAATACCATATGTATTGATAACAATAGTACCAACTGAACTACTACTCCCAACTTTATATATATAAACTGTACATGTATTATTGTTAAGACCCAGAATAGGTGTAAATGATACTGTTCCGTTATTTTCTGGATTGCATTGAGAACTCAAACTTAAACTGGTAGCTACATTATGTTCTATATTAGTTGAATTTCCTTCAACATAAGTAGAGCCTTCAAATTCTACAAATCTTGTATCAAAAAATATCATACTATAATTAATTCTTTGATCAGCTGAATCTAACCTTGAAGAAACAGCTTTTGATTTAACTGAATTTACGCTTTCTACAATTTCGTTTAACAAAATGTCGTATTCCATACTATTTCTAAAATTGAACAAACTTAATGAAGCAACAACAACAATAATCCCAGTAATCCCTATAATAATAATTACCTCTACCAAAGAATAACCTTCCTGCCTTTTAAATAACATTTCTTAAATAAAAATATAATAAATTATTTTTTCATTTGATTTATACCACTTACAATACTATAAAGAGGAATCAATACAGAAATAGCAATAAAAGCAACTCCAACACCAAGACATACCATCAGTATTGGTTCTATTATTGTAGAAATATTATCTAAAGCTTCCTGTAATTCATCTCGATAATATACAGAGATATTATCAAGTGCTTCAGAAGTATTTCCGGTTCTATCACCCACTTTCAACATTCTAGATACAAAAGGCGGATATAAATTTTCATACCTTTCTATAGAATCTGATAATTTCCCTCCTTTTTTAACATCTGCCTTTATTTCTCTTATGGACTGTGCATATCCATGATGCCCCATAGATTTTTCAACGATATCTAATGCTTGTAAAATAGGAACTCCGCTTCTAATAAGTAAACCCAGCATTCTAGTTATTTTATGAATAAAAAATAACTTAAATTGTTTGCCAATCCATGGAAGTTTTATAATAATTTTATCAAAAATAACCTTAGCTTTTTCTACTTTGTCTATTAAAATTTTCAAAACTATTGTGATACTTATAAAAAATATAGAGATTAAAATAATATTCTTTCGGATAAAATCACTTATCGCCATAGTTATCTTTGTCATTCTAGGAACATCAATATTTGCTTGCATAAAAAAACCAGTAAGCTGTGGAAGAACAAAAACAAGCAGGAGAATAGCAACAAATAACAATATAGAAAGAATAATCGCAGGATACATCATAGCTCCTTTTATATCTTTTTGAAGCTTATACTCAGAATCTGCATCTTCAAATAACCCGAAGAAACTTTGTGGTAAGGTTCCCCCAATTTCACCTGCTCTAATCATGGCTATTTCACTAGAACTAAAAACATTTGGATAAGAAGCTAAACTAGCTGAAATATAATTTCCTGATTCAACATCATATTTTAATTTAGAAAGCACTTCTTCCAACTTTGGATTTTTTATACTTTCTCTTAAGAGATCAATGGTCTCCAGTAAGGGAAGTCCAGCTTTCAACATTGTTGCAAAATTTTTATACAGAAATACTTTTTCAGCCTTTTTAACCTTTGTAAATCTTTCCATCAGAGACAATTTCCTTTTTTCAATTTCCTCATCAAAATCGGAAATGTTATCCTTTATACTTAGTATTTCATAACCTTTTTCTTTTAATTTATCAGCCGCTTCATTTTCATCACTAGCTTCAACACCTCCTGATATTAATTTTTTATCTTTTATTGCTTTATAAGTATATTTATGCATAAAATTAATAATAATAATTACTCTCTTGTCACTCTTAAAATCTCACCAATAGTAGTTATCCCGCTTTTAGCTTTCTTCAAGCCATCGATTAGCATAAGTTCCATACCCTGTTCTATAGCTTTACGCTGGATTACATCTGCTGTTGCATTACTTGCAATTAGATTAATAATTTCTGGAGTGACTTCTAATACTTCATATATACCTATTCTCCCTTTTAACCCAGATTTACCACACTTATCACAACCTTTACCTTTAAAAAACTTTCCATCACTCACTATTTGATTAATTTGTTCTTCAGACAAACCGATTTTTACTAGTTCTCTTCCCAAAGCTTCATTCTGTTCTGGAGAAAGCTGATCTTCTACACGACAATTATCACATACTTTCCTTACCAACCTCTGCGCTATAATCAAATTTACAGAAGATCCAATTAAAAACTCCTCAACTTTCATATCTGCAAGCCTAGGAATTGCACCCGCTGCATCATTTGTATGAATTGTAGACAAAACAAGATGTCCTGTCAGAGCAGAATTTATAGCAATATTTGCAGTTTCCTCATCACGAATCTCCCCAACCATCATTATATCAGGATCCTGTCTTAGCAAAGCTCTAAGACCATTCGCAAAAGTTAATCCAATTTGAGGATTTACCTGCATCTGATTTACTCTAGATATAGCATATTCTATTGGATCTTCTACTGTAATAATATTTACTTCGGGTGTATTAAGTTTCGTTAATATAGTATATAGAGTAGTTGTTTTCCCACTACCAGTTGGTCCTGTAGCTAAAATCATTCCATGAGGTTTGGTGATTGCTATTTCAACTTTTTTCAAATTCATATCAGCAAAACCTAATTTATCTAGAGTAAAATTCATACCTGTTTCTTCCAAGACTCTTGCCACAACTTTTTCTCCAAAATAAGTAGGAATTATCGAGATTCTTAAAGATATAGCCTGTTTGTCTACTTTCACCTTAATTCTTCCATCTTGAGGCAGCCGATGTTCATCTATTTTAAGATTACTCATAATTTTAACACGTGCTACTAAAATTGGAAGAATTTCACTCGGTAATGTCACTTTATCATATAAAATACCATCTATTCTATACCTTACCAAAACTTCTCTTTCCAAAGGTTCTATATGCACATCACTTGCTTTTTCAACAACTGCATATTCAATGATTGAGTCAAATAGTTTAATAACTGAAACCTTTTGTGCAGCTTCTTCAATCGTTTCTACTTTCCCTTTTACTGATTTACCCGCTTGTTCTTTTATCATTTCCTGTAAAACTTGCTGAATATCTTTTTTGTAAAGTAACATACCCTGCTCAAAAGACGACGGTTGTATATAATAGGGTACAACATCTAATCCTGTTCTTTTTGAAATAAAATCAATAGCTTCAAGATCTATTGGATTTGTCATGGCAATATGTATCCGATTTCCTTCCTTTTTAAATGGTACAGCTTCTCTTTCAAGCGCTATTTGTTTTGTGATAGTGTCTAATGCATCTTTGTCTACCTTTATCTTGCCTAGGTCAACAGTAGAAACACCTAATTCCCTTGCTACTATTTGAGATAACTGATCTTGGGTAATTAAACCTTCACCTACTATAAGTTCTGATAGGGGTAAATCTGACCGTTTCGCTTTTATTATCAATTTATCAATCTCAGCAACATCAACTTTTGTATTTTTCAATACCAATTCTTTTATTATACTATTAGGCAGTGCCAATTTATTATTACTAATATTTAAAAAATATATACATTTTGAATAATAAAAGGATAGCAGAAAAAGTTAAAAGTATCAATTCAAATCTGATTTTTTAATAACTTTTTATTTAAACGCATCTTCAAAAATTTACACTCCTTTATAACACCCAATAGGAATTGATATATGAAATACAGAAAGCCTAAAACTTTCGTTTTAACATAAATAATTGGATTAGGCGTACTTCGTAGGATTCTACTCGACCTAAACGAATCAATTTAAATTAACTAAATACATTAGTCCTTGGAACCCTGATTCTTCTTAATAAAAAAAATATAATTGATAAAGAAGACAAACCAAGAAAATACATTAATGTAATATTTCTGCCAGTAACAGCTAATATAGCTGAAACAGTAATTGTACTGACTGATTCTATTAAGTATGTCTCTGAATATGAATATAAAGTAACTGTATTTCTAATCTTTTCACCAGAAGGGCAATCTTCACTAATTTTACCACTATAAGAGAAAGTATAATCACTATCAATTGAATCAAAACTATCAGAAGGCTCAAAACTACCGTCAACAATATAGCCTCTTCCATTGTTATCCCATATTATTTCATTATTTCCTATATAACCGTTATCACTTATTCTATCTGAATAAATAATTAGATATCTATCAGGAAGTTTGTCTTTTATATAAACATCATAGGCATTACCTGTACCAGTATTTTTTACGTTAATATAATACGTTATATCCTCACCTGCTAATACATATTGCAAATTATTTGTCTTTGTTATTTCTAGAATAGGGGCATGAACTACCGTTTCAACTGTATTTGAAGTAACAGAAAGTCCGGAACTTGTATCAATTACATTAGCAGAGTTTAAAAGTTTTGTTAAATCAGGCGTATCTTTCTTTACTCTTACAACAAAACTCACAGTTTTTGATTTAGATAAGCAAATATCTACTCCAAAATCCCATTTAATGACCCCATCTTCAAGGTAGCCGTTATCTGAAGCACTTATGAAATCTGTATAAGGCAGTATAGAAGAGATGTCATCACTAACTTCTATATCAGTAGTACCATATTGAAACTGCCTTGCTATATCTATAAATGTTTCCTCAAGATCCTGTACATCTGCAACCCAATAGTAATCTTCTATACTTGAAGCAATACTTAATAATAAATTTTCATTTATCCCATCTCCTATACCTACAGATATAATCCTAATCCCTAACTGATTTTTGATTGTATCTGCAATTGTTATTACTTCAGCATTAGTATACCCACTATTATTTTGACCATCTGTAAAAATTAAAATAACTTTCTGACTATCCGGCCTTCCATTTAATATAATTTCTTGGCTTGCTATTAATAAAGCTTCACCAATATTAGTATTGCCACTAGCATTTAAAGTATTAACATTATTAATAACATTTAAAAATATACTTGTAAGCGGCTGAGCCAAGTAAGCATTTGTGTCATAAGGAATTAATCCAATCATATCAGTAGCAGAATCTAATTCATTAATAAAAGATATCGTTGCTTGTTTAGCTAAATCAATTTCGTCTACCATACTCCCTGATTTATCAAAAGCAATTCCTATATCTATACTTGCATTGCAATATCCATCTGTTTTTACTATAAGTGTATAAGTTACATCCTGGGCGCCTTCCTCAGGAAGATCTCTTTGTACATGGCTTTTATCAACATATTTCTCGATTGAAAGGTTTTCTATTTCCTGAGCATTAACTTTTCCTATTTTAAATAATAATCCAGGTAGAAAAATAAAACACATAAAAAATATTATATTTATTACTTTAAAGAAAAGAGGAAAATTTTTTTTGATTAACATTATAAAGTAGTTAAAAAGATTAAGGGGCATTTGATAGTTTTAATGTCTTTTTACCATATTTTACACAAAACTTCAATACTAGAGGCCTACAAATTAATATACATAATCACTCTTACAAAATACATTTTATATCTAACCTAAAGTTTGCTACTATTCAATTTAATAAATTAATTTTTTTTCAAATGCTTTTAAAAAAATTATTCTCAAAAAAGGTAAAGAATTTAAAAGATAAAGAAGTAGTAAGAGAACTATCACAAGCCTTTAAAACTTTTCTCGAAGAATATAAGATTAATTTAAACAATCAAAAATACGAAGTTATTTCACCTCTTCACGTAGATGAACTTGCATCAAAAATAGCATCTTTATATGAGAAGTTAAGAAGAATTATTGATTGGAAAGAAGAACATTTACTTAGAAGATTTGCTATAGAAAGAATACTAAAAAGAATAATGATACCGCAGATTTCAGGTGTAAGTATAATATCTGCTCTTGATGCAAATAAAATAGCTGAACCTTTTGTTTTAGAACTAATAAGAACTGGCTATTTCCCAAATGACAAGATATCTAAAAATCGTATTCTTTATATTACACTTGCTTTAAAGAAATATATATATATTTTAGAAAATAGCTCCCCAACTAGAAGAAAATTATCTTTAAACTTAATAACAAAAGTAGAATTTTATAATTGGTTGCTTTCAATAGCTGCGTGTGAGATAGAGGAAATTTTAGATCCTTCATACTTTGAAGTATCTTTAATTAATTTCATGACTTATAGGATCTTTGAGAGGATTCAAGTATTTAAAGCAGATAATATAGATAAATCAAAAATGTTTTTTCAGGCTTACATTGCTGTACACAGAGCCCTTTATAATCTTGAGGAAAATCTGATAACTTATCACCTAATAAGATGCAAATATCCTGATTGGGTAAATCAAAATGCAAAATTCTTTGAAGAATTTGTTCAAAATATAAAAATCATTTGGAAACAATTAGAAGAAGACTTAAATTATAAATATTCAGGAGAATTTTTTAAAATTTGTGAAAAGTACGATACGATATATTTGATTATTGGAGATATATTAAAGAAATTCGAGGATAAAATTAATTTAATAGATGATACTTTCAAAAATACATCAAAATTAGAAAACCTTATTAAAGAAATGTATGATAAAAGAATATCTACATTGAAAAGAAGGCTCTATAGATCAGCCTTTTATTCTACATTATCAATATTTGTAGCAGGCGGAGTAAGTTTATTTATTTTTGAAATCCCGCTTGCCAAATTTTTTTATGGAAGATTTAGTTTAATTGCAATGATTGTTGATTTACTTATCCCAACAGTATTAATGTTCATACTAGTTATATTAATAAAACTTCCATCTAAGAAAAACTTTACAAGGGTAGTAGAAGAAATAAAAAAGATTGTTTACAAAACAGATGAGATTGATATATATGAAATAAATTTCAAAAAAATAAAAAGCTGTTTTGGAAGCCTTATTTTTGGTTCAATATTTATATTACTTGGTACTTTTACTTTAGGCCTAATGTTTTGGATTTTTTATATTGCAAAAATTCCTTGGACATCAGTTTATATTGATACTATTAATATTGCTTTAATTGTTTTTGCAGCTTTTGTCATAAGGCAAAGAGCTAAAGAAATGACTATTGAAGAAAGCTCAAATATATTGGAATTTTTTATTGATATGATTTCAACGCCCATAGCACAAATTGGCCAATGGTTTGCGTCTAAATGGCGAGAATATAACTTCGTAAGTGTTTTTTTTACAGCACTTATAGATACTCCTGTTTCTACACTAATAAAAATTGTTGAAGATTGGCGATCTTACCTAAGAGATAAAAAATCCTCTATCCATTAAATAATCTACAAATACATATTATTATAGTTGCAATTTGACCGAAAAAGACTAGGGTTTGGGAGTTTCTTCTTTGGGTGGACATAGTTAATTACGATTATTCTCCGTCAGCAAATTGAAAAACCCCAAAACTTTCCCGCCAGACGTCGGGCTGGTGGTAGTACTTTTTGCCTGTCATGACGCCAGGCCATGGATTACAAAAAGTGCTATAAATCTTTTGCCATCAAAAGGTAGCATGAAAAAAGGTAGAAAAAATAAGAATTAATTCTATAATAATAAATTAATTAAAATTAATAGGACTTACAACATATAATCGCCTGTATCTTGTAATAGTATATATGTGTTTTAAAAATTTACTTGAGAATATATTTTCTAAGTGCTAGTATGTTTTTTAATATAAATTAAGTTTATTATTTATTATGCATAAAATTATAAGAAAAACATTTATTTCTACAATACTTCTTTCCTCTATTTTATATTGTTTTTCTGCATTTACTTCTAAAGTAAGTGCACAACAGACACTTCCTGGTGCAGGAAGCGGTTTTGTAGATGCAGTACAGCTTATGCCAGGAGATTACCAAAGTGGTTTTATTGCTGAGTATAGTGAAGGATATTATTATATAAACATCAATGCAGGACAAGAACTTCAAGTTATATTTGAATATGTTAGTGATGGATCAGTAGTTTTAACCTTCTATAATAGCAATGAAGAAGAGATGTATAAAATTGATACCTTTGAAATAAAAGAAACTCTAAATTGGCTTTCCAAAACAAGTGAAAAATATTATCTAGTTTTCCAAAGCAATTGGGACATCGAATCTCTTAGCCTTAACATTTCTTTCTCAAATAGATACGATGCAGGTTCAACATTTGACGCACCTGATAATTTCGACAGTTCTATGCTTCTTAATCCAGGAGAATATAGCAGTTACTTTGTAGAAGATGCTTTTTACACTGGTGGTTCTAAAGGGAATGATCTAGAAGATTATTATAAAACAGCTGTTAAAAGCGGTTCAAATCTCGTTGTTAAAGTATCTCCTCCGTCCAATTCTACTGCCAAATTAACTATTTACGATGAGTACAGAGGGGAAGTATTTACGAATGGTTCAGAAAATAACGGTCAAATAATTACTGGGAGTGTAACTGTATATACTAGTGGTTATATGTATATTGTAGTCAGTGCAAACTGTGATTATACAAACTGTGATGGGAACATTGTAAATTACCAAATGAGTATTTCAGGTTCAGAGGAATCTGCTGGAGCCACAGGCGGAACAGATGGAACTACTACATTAGATGACTTAACTAATTCAGCTTATAATTTTAATTTACCTAATTTCCAAGTTAGCTCAGCACTTAAAACTATTATAATAGCTATAAGTTGTGTAGTTGGTTTGTTTCTCTTTGTTATTGCAATCATTTTCTTCATAAAACAAGTTACAGGTGACAAAAAACCAATAGTACCTCAAAAGAAAACCGAACCAAGTACTCCAAATATACCTGAAAAGCCGGAAGTCGAACAAACTAACCAGCCGAGTAATCAAAATGTTACTCTAAAAGCAGAAAATGTGGTAATACAAACTAGTAAGCCAATTTCTGATAAAACTGAAACTCAACAATCAAGTTCAGTTACAACTAAAACACCGAAATAATAAAAGCTTAAATAAAACTTGGTCTTATTATAAAGATAATTAGTATAGTTGTGTATATTAATTAGCCGTTTCTGACTATTCATAAAGTATAAAAGAATATACATTATGCAAATATATATTCCAATATCTTAGAAACAATTTGGAATTAATATACTTAAAGTAGGTTAGTATAAGTATTTTTTGCAAAAGTTACTATTAGTGCAAAATTTTTTATTGTTGATATTATATCTCCCCACATCCTACTGAAAATTGCCCTGTTTGTATTTCATCAGCCGGAGATATAGTGATTAAACAAATCATGTTTCCTTTTTGTAAACCTACTAATGACCCCACACCATCTGCTGCATTTTCATTGCTTACTTGAAATTCGTAAGATTCTAAATAGTCTTTGCTATATTGGTAAAGTTCGAAATCCATCTCAGTAATATCGGTTGCTATTAATTCACCGCTTATCGATCTAACTTCTTCTTTTTCTATCCAATTAAAATTACCAACAGATTTATTAAATGTATATTCTGTATTATTTGCTTCAATATTAAAAACCTCTGTAGTTTCGGTGCTACTTGACTGTGAGCTAGTATTAGCTTGATTAGAATTCTGATTATCGCTAGTCTCACCTTTTGAACCTTTCAAAAGATCTCTTCCATAAATAGCTATAAATGTGGCAAGAAGACCAATTATTATTAACATTATAAAAATCAAAACTATTGTTTTTGTACCGCTTTTTGCATTATCTTCACTTGGTGTACTTGTAATTTCTTGAGGAGGTACCGAATTTTGTATAGGTGTATTTGGAATCTGAGAGTTAACATTTCCTTGCAAAGGCGGGCTTCCCGGTTGCTGTTGCTGAGGCGGGTTACTATTGCTAACAGGTTGAGGTGGTATATTTTGATTTGTATTCGGATCCATAAATATAAAATCTAAACTAAAATAATAGTAATATTAAAATAAATACAACGTAACGTCAATTTACTATTAATCAAAATATGTATATTACAAGGAATTTTATAGAGTTGTTATTGATATAACTGTAAATTTATTTTTATAGCTGAATCTAACCTGAACTTTCACCTCTTGATTTTCATATACGTTAAAATTACTGCTCAAAATAAAATTTACATTTTGATCTTTTAATTTATGAGTATAATTGGTATTAGAATTTTTAATTAATACTCCCTGATATGTTATAACATTACCATCAACTACAGGTGCAATTCCCCCAACACCATCTATAGTACCAACAAGTTCAATTGATTTAATAACAAAACCTGGTCTATCTTCATAAAAAACTACACTTATTTTCACTTCCTTCCCTTCCCAATCATTGTATCCAGAACTTAATATCAAATTCACTTTTTTGTCTTGCAGCATGTGTGTATATTTTGTATTAGGATTTTTTACTAGTATTCCTTGATAAGTAACTGTCTGAGAAGAACTACTTTTTGCATTAACCTTATTTAAAATACTTGGGGAAAAAAGAAATATTAAAATTAAGAAAGAAAGTATAAATAAAAATTTCCTCATATTTGTAAAATAATAAAATATATTTAATATTTAAAACGAACAAAAACTAATTCATAACAGAAATTTATTACAATAAATATAAAGTTAGTATAAATATTACAAAATATCTAAAAAAGATTACTAAAAAATATTTTGATAACTGTATTCCCGTTTTAAATAAAGAGGTGTAGAAGAATTGTGTGGTAGAAAATATAATGTATGATTGCTTTCCGTCAGACATTAATTCTTCCACGATTTTTACGTACCTTTTTCTAAAAAAGGTACAACAAAAAGAAAAAGTTAGTTCTTTTATTTCCTACATAATCAACTAAATATTATAGTCAATTAAAATTTAAAATCTGCATTCAATTCTATAGAGTACATCTTTAGATTTTTCTTCATACACATAGAACTACAATATATAATACTCTTGTACTTAATCTAGTTATACATTCACATTTTATATATAATAGAAATAATTAAATAAAACTATCTTATGCACGAATCAGTAAGAATAAGATTCTCAAAAAATATAATAGATTATTTAGTTAAAAATGGATTTCGTCAAAAGAGTTTACCTAGATTAACTGATATATATTTGAAACCTACAGGCATAAGTCTTAAAGAATTTCATCCAAAAGATATTGTATTTCGAGTAAGAACTAATACTTTAAGTAGCGAATCAAAATTAGAATTAATTATAGTTACTTACTCAAAAGGATCATATACTCACAAAAACTATATTCTCGCTTCAGGTAAACTTAATATAATTAAAAAAATATTAATAAATTTAAAATTGGAAAAATATTTAGAAGTAAGGTTAGACAATATTTTATGGGAGATTAATAAAAACCTAAATATTTTAGAAGAAAATATAAATGGTAAATTTATGTTTTTTAAATTTGAAGCTAAAAAGAAAAGTGATATTGGAAAATTTTTGAAGAATTTTAAAAAAAGGGAAATTATCAAAAAAAACATCGTATGGATTTTATCAGAGAAACAAGGATTAATAAGATATACAGTATAATTAACCTATTCCTTTCTTTACAACAAACATAATTCACTGTTACTGTAGTTTATTCCCAGTGTTATATATATTAATAGTTATTAATTATTGAATATGGAAGAAGATAGAACAGATACAATACCACAAAGTGCAGTAGATGCAAGTTACAATTTTGTAACTGAACAGCTTCGATTACTAGCAGAAGAGTTAAAAATCCCTTTAGAATTATTATATGATATTGCAGATTACGAAGAAATCCCATTCGATCCTTATAATAAAATATATGAAAATGCTCTAAGTCAAATACCACAAGATTTAAGAGAATATGTATTAAAGGAAATTCAAAGAATCGAGACAGAAGCACTTATTATAATGATTAGCTAAACATCATAAGATTTCTTTAGCATAAACTATTTTAAATAGAAATAATAATTACGTAGTTAAAGATAAATTAAATTAACCTTTTTGTAATTTTTTACAAAATCATTTGCCATGCTCCAATCTGTTCAGCATATCTAGCCATTTCTTGGTAAACCTCCTCACCATCTTCTCCATATATATTAAGTATTAAACTCTTAGGAAAATATCTTGTCTGCCATTTGCCACCTATCAAAACAATACAAATAATCCCATCATCAGGTGCAAAAGTACTATCTCGTAAATACAAATGCCCTATCCGAAAAGAATTCCTCGTTACTGCAACAGGAATATAACCTTCTCTAGTTTTACCTTCAACTTCAAAAGCTGGCACAAATAGAGAATCAAATTTTTGATTTCCCACAAACTGAGGTTTTACATAACGAAATTTTGGAGGTAATAATTCTCCTTGTAACCAATTTGTGGGAAGTTGAACGGAAAATAAAATCTGATACGGAACTACACCTTCATCAATGACAGTAAATAAATTAGTAACACCCCATACAGATAAACCATCAGGACTTTGTGTAACTACGTCTCTATATCTAGGAGGCTGAGTAGGATCAACAATATGAACACGATGATAATCAAAATATCTAGATAAACTGTCAAGTAAATCTGAGTTCATATCCAATTCTAAATTAAAAAGGGTAATATTGTGATGCCCAATTACATTTGGTAAATAAAGTTTTCCTCTACTCTTCCATGATAAATGACTACCACATTCTTCTAAACCAAGTAAATAAGGATAACCATTTATAATAAATTTCAGAACTGGTTCATTACTTAAATGAATACTTATTTGACCTTCATCAGTAATCATAAGAAAATCGCCACTTGCAAATCCTGTTCCAAACTCCATTTCATCAAATTGTTTCCACGGATCATCTCTGCTTGCTAGTAACTCATACTCCATAAAATCATATTTAATAACTTATCTGACTATTAATAATCCACTTGGCAAAACTCTAAATCTCCCATTTATTGGTACATAATATCTGCCTGTACTATTGAATGAACTCACAGCTTCCTGTTTTAATATTTCTATAACTCTATGACCTGTATCCTTTAATTCAACTACCCTGCCAATTTTATCAAATAATATAAAAGGAACAGTATCTCTAATTTCTACTATAACCACTTTACCTCCTTCCGAAACTGTTTGAACAGGATATACCATACAGCTGGCTATTCCTATATTCCCTGCTTGTAAGTCAGCGACTTGAGCTACTTCAACTTTGCCTCCAATACTTAGATTAGTTTCTTTAAATTCGCATTGTCCGACTCCAGGTAGAATATATCTGTCTGTAATTGCATATAAATCTGGGTACTCAGATGATTTTTTTAATATTACAAAACAAGGAATATCATTTTTTCCTGATCTGTGTTTTATACTTGTTCTCATTACTATTAAGCAATCATGATTTACACTTTGATCAACACCTTTATAATTTCCTTGTCTTCTTAAATCTATATTATAGAAATACCCTTCAAATACACCAATTGTACCAAAACTAATACCACCTAAAGCAAGTTCCCTTGAAATATCAATACGAGTAAATCCTAATGTACATGTTAAATCAGGTTGGAAGTATAAATTTACTAAAGCCATACCACTATGTGTTCTTTTTAGAAATTGAATACATTCTATACTTTCTCCATTTCTACCGGTTAACATAACCTTCACTCCTAATATGTTTGTAGTTCTTATAGATTCAGTATTGACATGAAATATATTACCTCTATTTCTATCTTTATCACACTGAAAGAATCTACCACTCGCCAATACAACCTGCCCTATAGGTACAGCTTCCCAAGCCTCTCGCCATCTTGTAGTTTCAAATGAATCTAACACGACTAAATACTATATAATCACACATTATTATATCATATTTAATCACTTATTTTTATTGACAATCCTTATTATTTAATTATCTTCTATTACTAACTTTCCGCTAATACCAGAAATTATATAAATAACTTCATTTCTTTTTGGAATATATAAAATAGGTTCCAGTGGTTCTAATAGACTGACGCGAGTACCATTAATTGTAATCTCAACAACTCTAACTCTTAATCCTTCTCTCCATGTTTTGTAAACACGTTCACTAAAACTATATATTTGAGTCTTAGTATTATATATAATAACATCAAAATATCCATGATATTCACCAATATCACCAGGTAAATAATCACTTACATCTAAACATGTAAGTTCATCACCGATCTCTATAATAGTAATATAAGACGTAGGATCAGGAGCATAATAAACATCTGTTGGCTCATAACCGCAAATTGTCCTTCTAAAACCTTGAACACAAATCACTGGTATTTCAGATACAGCTAATTTGATGTCTGTAACCCTACCAAAAACAGATATACAACCAATTTCATCAAGTTTTATTACATTTCTTTCAGAATCAAGAGTAATTATATACAAATCTGCACAAACTATAATAAAAGTTCCAACATGCAAGGCTTCCATACCTTCAATACGATTATGAGTATCACCATCTTCTGTATTTATTTGAATACGAACATGAAATTGTTCCATAATAACAATATTATCAATAACTTTATCCCATAGTGTAATCATATCATTACTAAATACTAATAATATATATAATAAAAATAACTGAAGTAAATCCATATTCATTCCAGTTACCTAAATCTTTACTTACCTATAAATGTTATGTAGTATAAAAAATATAATCTATTTAATACATTTATTATGCTAAAAAAATACCGGTTTTTGTTTATCTCTTTACTCCTAATTGTAATTATTTCAATAGCAGGATTTTATATTTTAATCAACCTAAAAAAACAATCCAGCTATAAAACCGTTCTAAATAACTCAATCAACCAAAATTCACAGCCTAATGAGTCGCAAGAACCTTTTGAATTTTTTGTTTTATCAGATCAGAGAAATTTTACTGGAAGCGAAGAATACGATACAAGCGATTATTTCCGCGGAGTACTTGAAGAAATAGAGAAACAAGGAAAAGGAAAATTCTCATTTACAATAGGAGATCTAGACCCAGTACTTGGGACTAACTGGTCGATACAAAAATATCTTGGCGAGGATTATACATGGTATCCAATTGTCGGCAATCATGAACTTCCAGGTCAAGGTTCTGAAGATTATAAAGGCGAGAATATGCAATTTTTAAGAGCATTTGATATTAAAGATAGAAATAAAGGTCCTATTCCCTGCTCAGAGACTACCTATTCATTTGATTATCGAAATGTACACTTTGTAGTCCTAAATGAATATTGTAATGACGAAAGTGATGAAGATTCAAGCGGTGATATATCTGATCTTTTATATAACTGGCTTGTCAATGATCTGTATCAAGCAGGTGATAAAATAAAACTAGTATTCGGCCATGAGCCTGCGTATCCAGAGCCTGATAAACTCTCTGGAAGGCTTCGACATGAAGATGACAGCTTAAATGAATATCCTGCTAACCGTGATAGATTCTGGAATTTACTCAAGGAAGAAAATATTCTTGCATATTTCTGTGGACATACACATAATTACAGCACTTATAATTATGACGGTATATGGCAGATAGATGCAGGTCATGCAAGAGGGGCAGGAGATACTGAATCTAAAAGTACATTTATTAAGGTAAAAGTTGAAAATAATATTCTAGAATATGAAACATACCGAACTCTTGAAAAACCTTCTGAATATGTACTAACAGAAAAAGAAAAGTTAAATTAGAAAGAGGTATTAATTATTTGATATTTTAAATTACTTCTTCCTCAATGCAAGCCTCAATCTTTCGTGTACATGTTTACCCATATCATCACTTTCATTATATGTATCAATACTTTGAGACATTACTTTAAAAAAAGGACTAACCGACTGGAATATAAATTCTAATGGATTTATCTCTTCTTTCTCGCATCTCCTCTCATACTGCGTCCTAGTAAATATAGCAATAAAAAGTATCCCCTTCTTTTTCAAAACTCTTGCTAACTGCTTTATTTGTATTGGAAGGTTCTTTCCACCAAGTGCATACCAAGAATAGACTGCATCGAAATACTCATTTTCGAACCTTAAATTTTCAATTCTTCCTATTTCAAAATTAATATTTCTTATTTTATTTCTATCAACTTTTTCCTTAGCTAATTTTACTGCTATCTTGCACATATCAATCCCTGTTACTTCATAACCTTTCTTGTATGCTAAATACACCGCATCACAGCCAACACCACATCCTGCATCCAAAATTATCTGCTCTGAACCTGATAACAATTCTAGAAACAGAGATAAATTGCTTGAAGGTTTTATGTTTTTACTATTCATTCTATTCTTTATAGATTTCTTTTATCAAAAAAAACAATTGAAAATTGTAGATTTTAAATTGATAATTTAAAACAATAATGTTTATTATATCTTATAGCAAATTTACTTAACAATAATAAATTTTAAGTGACAGTATTATCTTATAATACGATTATTTTATATACTAATATACCTTATTTTACTTAGTAAAACATTTTATTTAATGTATAAAAGTAGTAATTCCAAATCCCAAAGCAATTCCAGCAGTAAGAGTTTTGTAACCTCTTAAAATCTTATACATTTCCCTTACATAATGTACTTGTATAGCCAATCTTTCTAATTGTGTTTCCAAATCTATTAAAGTTCCTATTGTATCTTTGGCATCAACATCAATAAATTGACTTACTATTTGTGTTCGAAGTGTTTTTTTAGATTCAAAATAATCTTCGAAAAACCTTGTATTAAACATATTAAATACTCCATTCAAATGCAAAAGCTGAATAAAACTATCACCGATGAATAATCTAAATCCAACTAAACCTGAGAATACTACTAAAATTGCATTGATATCAAAATGACTTACTGTTTCAAGATGAAATTTAAGTAGTTTTCCGATATATAAACCTGTAAGTAATAATAAACCATCTCTTAAGCTCCTAAGAACAACTGTAGTGTAGTTTTCAGCTTTTAACATATCATAAGAATTAGCTAAACTACCTCCAGGTTTATCATTTGTTGTATCATGCTCACATCCCATATAATTTCTTTTTAGATTAACAATATATACTATCATATCATGTATATATAACACTAGTCAATATCCATCTCTATATCATAAACTTACATTAACTTGTTAATATTATTATAATTACATTAAAACATGTATTAAAAACACTCCCAAATACAAATCCTGCAATTCTCATAAGCACGATTATATATCCAATCTTAAATGCTATTCACAATATCAGTGGATGTTTGGAAATTAATGTGGTATGAGTAAATCAAAGTTGTTTCTCCCACCATAAATAGATTAGTGCTTTAATTCACCTATAAATCCAGCACTAAGGAATCCTGCAATAACTCCGTTAGCTACAGTTTTAATCCCTCTAGCAATATTATACATTCTAACTTTAAACTCTCGATTAATTGGAAGATCAACTTTTTCCCCATTATATATAAATTTTTCCCATACCACATAAAGTCTTCGAATATTTATTGTATTTAAATAAATCGTTATTACTGATAAAACATCAGTGAGTCTAATTCTTTTTACAAAATCAACTTGATCCATTGAATGTAAACCTCTTAATATATATGGCGTTATATCTTCTAATGTTTTATCTGTCATAAACAACCTAGCACTCAATAAAAGAGCACATTCAACTATAATACCTATAGGACTCAAATGTAATACTTTTTCTGATAAGAAATTTAATCCCAAACCTGTTAAAGTACCCGCTCCAAGTAATACAATATCTCTAAAGGTTCTTTTTACAAAAGCAATTTTATCTGATTCTAATAATGCTTTAGTGATTCCATAACCTCTAGATAATACTTTTTCCTGCTTCAGGTACACCAGCTTCAATTGTAAGCCTTTGGGCATCATAATAAACTCTTTCCATAGTTTGAGTATGAAAGGTAAAATAGTAATAAGATATATCACATCATGCCACCTTCATTAAATACCTGTCTATAAATGTACTGAAATATACAAATGTTTACTTTAATTGATATATCAGGAAACTTTAGAATAAACTCCCAAATACAAATCCTGCTAATGTTGTCAAAACTACTATACTTACAACATAAACCAGGGTTTTCTTGATGCCGATGAATTTATTAATCACAAGTAAACTCTGAAGAGATAAGACAGGATCTGCAAGAAGGTAAGCTAAGAGAGGTCCTTTTGCCATTCCGAGTCTTAAAAAATTTTCAGCGATAGGCACTTCTACCAAAGCTGGAAAATATGCAATTGCTCCGAAAGCTACAGCTATCAAGTTTGTAAATATAGAATTATGCCCAACTAACTTTTGGAATTCGTCTTTAGGTATAAGGTTTGATATGCTGCTGGATAAAAACACACCTAAAATTAAAAGCGGAATTATATTAGTTGCAAACTTTATTGTTTCATTCCACCAATTAGATCTTTCTAAAGGCTTCAACCATAAAAAGGTAAAAATAATTATTAGTAATACTAAAAACAATATATATATCATCTTATTCATAATTGGAGCAGTCCCAATTACTAATGTACTTATAAGTAAAATCCAAAAAATAATTCCTCTTTTGCCTTTAAGTGAAGCATTTTTATTCTCTGAAAAAATCAATTTACCTTTTTTATTACTTTCATTTCTAAAAACTATTTCCATTATCAATCCAATAATTATGGAAAATAATATTGAAAGAATTAATCTAGCTATTCCAATATCCCAGCCTAATTTTTCACCAGTTAATAGAAAAGCAATAACATTTATAGCAGGTCCTGCATATAGAAATGTTGTCGCAATACCAATTCCGGCTCCCCTTTTCCATATGCCTGCAAATAAAGGAAGAATAGTACAGGAACAAACTTCGATAAAAAATCCTCCTATTGATGCAATAAGATATGACAAGACTTTATTCGTTTTTCCGCTTAGATATTTAAATATACTTTTTGAATCAATCAGAGTGTTAACAGCCCCGGCGATAAAAAATGCCGGCACTAGACAGAATAATACGTGACTAGTAAAATACTCAGAAATTCCCACCCATCCATAGTAAGCACTTTGTCCCAAAATTATCTGAAAATCCTCACCGCCTAGATACAATCCTATTTTATCCTTCCCGAAGTATATAATGAGATATATAAATAGAATAAGAAATAATACCCGGTTTTTCTTGTAAAATTTAATTATAGTATTCATAGAAGTAAAAAGTTTTCATTAATTAATTAAAAATCAAATTACTTTTTGGAAGAATTTTCTTCTATCCAATTCCTTATTTCATCACTTGATGGAATTCTTCCTGCACAAACAACCTTTTCATTTATTAAAAGTGCTGGACTAGATGTTATTCCAGCTTCAATCAATTTATTAATATCGGGAATATATTCAACTTCTTCATCAAATTTCATTTCATTTAAAACATTTAATACTGTTTCATGCAGTTTCTTGCATGTTGAACAGCCGGATCCAATGACTTTTATTTTCATAGTAAATAATTATAAATTAAATTGAAACTCCTACAACCTTATGGTCGGGGAATCTGATAATTCCCTTCTCGGAGTTGAAATCCGCTGAAGCGGAAAAGAGTTATCCATTCTACGATCTTACGATCAGGGATTTCCGCGAAGGCGGATTGAATTTAAGAATTTAAAAAAATAATTTAAAGATTTCTTATATTCTTTTTTGATAAAATAAAATAAACAGTTTCCTTCTCTTTTTTTATCAAGCAGACCACTTTCAAATAATACATTCAAATGGAATGAAACCAAATTCTGTGCCAAATTAAGGCTTTTAGCTATATCACAAACACAAATCTTCTCACATGATAATAAATATAATATCCTTATCCGATTTTGATCGGACATAGCTTTTAACTTATTTATGGAAATATTTAACTCCTTGAAATTAGCTTTAGAGACATTTTTCATGATAATTATTGACAATTAGAATATCAACCATTATTGATATAGTATTATACTATACTTGTCAATAGCTAAAAATATAACGGCTTAACTATTAATATAAAATGATTATTTAGAATTATTTATTAAGTACTGATTAAGACCAGTATTTGTATCTTCGTGAAGGACATATAATATATTATATAAATCTGTAAATCCGAACAAAATTCTAGTTCCATCTTCTAATTTATATTCAAATATATAAATACCACTACCAACATCCCTATCAGGATTACCAAACAAGGATATCATTTCATCATAAGATATATTTTTTCTATCTTTTAGAAGATTAGTGAAAAATTGTAGAGTCTTTTTTTCACTTGCAAATTTTTCATCAGGATTTCCCAGTATTCCTTTTTTATTATTTATTATAAAAAAATAACCAAGGAAACATACTATTATTAATACAATAGAAGTAATTAGTATAATTCTAACTTTATATTTATTTAAATTTCTTATCATAATATTTCTTCTATAATTAAAAGCTATATAGTTATGTATTATATCTCAAAAACTCAACTAAAATAATCTTATGCTTTCATATGTTCATGAATATATATTTATAAAACTTTTCTGATAAATAAATAATCGATAAATGCTAGTAAAAGTAATGTAAAAACAACCAAAAACACTTTAGAAATTTTTGAACTATAAAACTTCTTCATAAAATTACACAAAAATAATAATTAATTCTATATATATTAACTTTGGAATTAAATAAAAAATTACATCAAAAAAGAATATCTTTATAAAAATTCGTCTTTACTAACTTAATAAAATTATATATTATTAAATATCATTATTTTAGTTTATATATATATACATATGAAAGGTTACGTCGATAATATAGAGACACAAACTCTGAATAATACAAACTTTCGACAAGTTCTATTTACAGGAACTTATGCTCAATTAGTAGTTATGAGTTTAAACCCAAATGAAGAAATCGGAAGTGAAGTCCATCCCAATGTAGACCAGTTTTTTAGAATTGAATCAGGAGAGGGAAAAGTTATTATGGACGGAGAAGAAAAGACTTTCAAAGAAAATGATGCAATTATAGTTCCTGCTGGGACTGAACATAATATAATAAATACATCAAGTGATAAGCCTTTAAAGCTTTATACAATCTATTCACCGCCAAATCACCCTGATGGAACTATTCATGCAACAAAAGAAGATGCGATGAAAGCTCACGAAGAGGAAAACAAACAGTAATTATTTAATAGTATATAAAAAGAGATAATATAGTAAAAATATTATCTCTTTTTTATTTAATTATTCTTATTATTCCCGCTATTACTCTTATTTTGCTCTTCATTTTCTTCTTCTTCCTGATTTTGTTCTTGATTCTGTGTATCATCTCCCTGATTCTGTTCTTCTTCTTGGTTTTCTTCCTGATTCTGTTCTTTGTTTTTATTAATAGATTCTTCTGCCTGATCTTTACCTTTTTGATAATTTTCAAGAGCTTTTTCTAACGACTCCTGAGCATTTGTATTACCTTTTTCCTGCATTTTTGTCTGCAACTCTTCCATAAGTCTTACATGTCTTTCAATTTGCTCTTCAAACTGGTTCATTATTCTTTCTTTTTCTCCCTCATCTACATCAGAATTTTCTTCCATCTCTCTCAAACGTTCCTGCACTCTTTCTTGCTGTTCATTTAATTCTCCGGCTGCCTTATCGATAACCTCATCACTTGTTTCCTCTTCTTCGAGTTGTTCTAGTTCATCCGCACGCTCTTCAAGAATATCTAACTCAAGGTCACTCTTTTTTACTTCGTTGAAAGTTAAAACTCTCTGAACATTTTCAATTCCTTTATCTAGTGGAAATAGTAAATCACCGCTCACAGAATTATTAGCAGCATAGACTGTTCCACCTCCTAAACCCAAAATAACTACAAGGATTATTCCCACTATAAGGAAAATTCTTGGTTTCATAATTAATAATTAAAATATAAAATTAATAAAAATAATATAGCAAAAAATTTGTATTTTAAGTAAAGATAAAATAATTTACTTAAATATTTTTGATAATTAAGATATAATATAAACTATTATTAAATTATTAAAAATCGAAACTTTATAACTGTTATATTTTATTATATGTTTATCGATTTCATATAAATTTGATATGAAAGAAAGTCCAGAATATCATAATCAAAGAAGAGTAGAACAGATAAAATTTTTAGTCATCTTAACTACTCTTTGCGGAATAGTTCTAGTAGGTTGTTCAAGGGACAAAGCTGCTACTCCTATTCCTCCTACATCTACTCCTACAGTACTACCCTCGCCTACATCTACACCCATACCTATACCAACTGTTTTTCCAACTGAAAAACCCCCCCCGAAATATTATGCCGTACCTTATTTGCCACCAGAAGAAGAAGGTTTTATTTATAATAAAGCTCGTTACCTTGCTGGAGATCCGATTTTTAAAGAAGATCCAGCTCCAGATGTAACTGCAAGTTATGTTACTTTGAATGATAATTCTAAAGCTTGGATAGATGAAGCAGGACTTCCTCTAGAAATAGAAAAGACTTATGTAATTATAGTTAAAGCTTGGAAAAAAGGAGAGGGACGTGAAACCGAATGGACTATACTTCATCCTAATTCAAGTGAATGGAAACCAATAACAATATTATTAGTTCATACTCAATTGTCATACCCTGGTAAAAATCTTGCCGGTGGAAATACCTGTTATATGGATGTTGCAATGTTAACCGAATCACCAGATAAAGGAGATACAGTTCAAGTAGGTGGTAATCAGACAACAACCGATAAGATATTGTATGTCAATTTTCAATTAGATTCAGAAGGACAGATTTCATATGCATCACAGTATAGTGTTCCAAGATAAATTGAGAAAAATAAATAATTCAGATATTTTAATAACATTTAGATATTAAAACAGTTTTTACAATAATATTTCTTATTGCTTGAAATGATATTATATATCTCTTGACGTTAAAAATATCTAACTAGGTATTGATCTATTAATATAACATTCATTTAATCCAATCTTCTCCAATACTCTTCCCATTTACCTTTCCCTTTTCTTAACTTTTTCATAATTTTATCTGATTCATTTTTGTTTCCTTGAACATTGTAATTTCTTGCTATCCAAAACATTATTTCTTCATTATCTGGATCAAGTTTTAAAGCTTTTTGATAGTAAACTAATGATTTATTAATATTAATAGCTGATTCGGCTTTATCAATATAACCATACGCCTCTGCTATATAATAAAGTCTCTCAAGTTCTTTTAATGGATCACTGCTTTCATCTACTCTTAAATCATATATCAAATCATTCCAATATTTCCCGCTTGACTTTCCTTTTGCAACCTTTAATGCTGCAGATTTCATACCACGGATATCACCACCAGCTTTATGCCCTTCCTGAAGAGCTTTAATTATTTTTAGAGCAAAAGACAATTTTGAATTTTTATAAAACTTGAAAACCGCTTGTAGAGTTTTCTCACTAACTAATGTATTACCAGCAACTCCAAAGTTATTATCTAATATCTGTCCTGCATAATGATGATTTGCTTTTCCAGTGTAGCAGGCAGTTCTGCCAACATTGTCAATGATTAATAATTGATATATCCCACCTTTATCCGGATCTCTCTTTAATAAGTCTTTTAAAGTATCTTCTGCACTTAATCCTTTCTTTAAATTTTCTAAACCATTTGGAGCATACCACATATTGGTTTGAGCCTGAGTAGCAAGGGAACCAAAACCAGCCTCAATATGAAGTACCCATCTTCCATAACAAAACCAGTTAGTTCCACCAGCAACAGCTAAGTAACCTGTCTTGGAATCTCGAGCAACTATTGAATATGTAGATAAATTCATATTGTAAAATTAATAACTAATATAGTTTGATTATACAGTCTATAGGTATTTACTTAAATATAAAATATAGTTTGATAAAATTTACAGAATTTATTCCGATATACAAAACTTCTTTTTCTTATAACATTCAATCGTATACTTTGCAGATGGGAAAATATTAGAAGGAATTTTCTTAATATCAAACCATTCCCATTTTTCCCAATCAAGAGGTGTGAGAAGTTTGGGTTTCCCTTTTATCTTAGCTAAAACACCTATACATATATAATGATTACCAAGTGCGTAATTAGCATTTACACAGATAATTTTATAGTCTATAACCAAACACCCTAATTCTTTTTTTATATCACTTTTTACAGCTTCACCTATTTTTTCCCTAAAGTAAATATCTCGTCCGCCAGGTATTCCGTAAACTTGCTTTCCTTTGTACTTCCATTTTTTACTGAGTAATCCTAGAAGTATTTTATTATTTTTAATAATAAGAATATCAAGGCTGACTTTAGAAAATTTATATTTCATATTTTCAAAATTACTTTTTTTCATTTCTTTGAATTTTATAATTACCCATATCAGGTATAACATAACGGACACCACCCCGCGGATCTATCATATCTCCACTAAAACGCGGAATTATATGCCAATGCAGATGGTCAAATGTCCTCCCCGCTGCTCTACCATCATTTATACCGTGATTATAAGCATCGGGTTTAGTATTAATCCTTGGGTGATTTATAGCTTTATTTAAAAACCACTTAGAGATATCAGATTCTGCTTTTTCGATCATCTTGGTATAAATTTTCTTTAAATCTGAACGTTCAATTAAGTGAATAATTTCCTTAATTACCTTGCCTAAAACAACCCATTCATTATCTGTTAATCCTAAGATATCAACAACATGTCTTTTTGGAATTATTGTTGAGTGACCAGGCGTAACAGGGAAAGGATCAAATATCGAAAAGAATAGATCATTCTCCCATATTTTTATATTTTTATTCTTTGCATGCTTGCAAAAGATACAGTCTGTATCCACAAAACAAATTTTAATAGGTAAGATTAATATTACTTGATCTTATCAAAATTCAGAACACAAATTAAACTTATTAAACAAAACATTTCTATGTATTTTAAAATTCTAAAAAAACCATTTATGTTAGTTGTTATTTGTTAGATAATCTTTTGTGAATTTTTTTCATAACCTTTATGACATCTTTTTTAGTTAGTAATTGATATCTGCGAAATTTTTTTATACGCTTTTGAATATCCTTCTCAGTTGCTATTTGATATTCTACCCCTTTATTTTTTAATAACTCTTCAAAATATGCTTGAATATCTTTATTAGTCGTTTCGCAGTGAATATCTCCTTCATGACATAAAAGAAATTCGGTTTTTATTTCTTTTGATTTTATATATAAATTACCCTTTCCGAAATCAAAATACTTTTTCTCTATACTTTCTTTAAGATAATCTAAAACTCTATTAGTTCTAATTATTATATCTTTATAAAGTTCAATCACCTTTTCTACATTTTCACAACCAAAACCAAAAGAAACAGCTAATTTATTTATTTCCTTTAGCTTTAAATAACTCATAACATCCTTAACTAATGCAAATGCTGTCTTTTTTGAAATTTTAGAAGTCACAATTTCCATTTTAAGATCTTGATGATTTTATATTATTAATAATACTAAAAGATTTCTTTCAATCTTGGTTGTTTAGTATTCATAGTAAAGTAGAGATAACAAACTTTTCTATTATATCATTATACTTTTATTCCGGCTATTTATGATACCATTTGAGCACAAAAGTATCTTATTATACCTGCCACTGTTGTTCTAGAAATATGTTCACAAGTTACACGCAAGTTCGAATCGGTGGCACATGCTTCTTGTCGGGTATAATAAGTATAATTACTTCCTGATGTTACTCTTTCCTGAGGTATATAAATCCTATTTAATTGTAAAGGTATGAATTGTGCATTGGGTCTTATAATATGAACTTCTATTATCTTAGAAGAATCTGCTTCACCACCCATAGATGTCCAATTTTCATAAAAATATTTCAAAGCTTCAGATCTTCCATAGCCCGAAGGACCGGCTGAACTAATTTTCTGATAAAGTGTTAACAATCCTGAATCAGGATCTTTCTTACATATTGCCATATGATAGCTTTCATTTCCATTCGAATCTCTTGTGATAAAATAAGCAATATATCCTTCCTTAATATTTCTCATAACAATGTCTGGATCGCTATCAAATTGTTGTTCATTAAAAGCTGCTATTTCTATGCCTATACCAGAAGCATATTGATTTGGAGCTAATGGTTCATAAAAACCCCTAAGAACTTTCAAAAATTCCCTCGGATCATCTACTATTACTTGGTTTCCTTCAGGAATATCCATACCTATCTCACTAAATACAGTTGCAGCACAATTCGACTCCCATCCTATTAATAATTGCCCGCTTTCGGGATCTCTATCCCACTTAAAAGCTGTAGCTTGACTGCCATCTCCTTGTTCTATTTTTCCCCATTTATCAAAAGATATCTGATCGGGTATTGGAAAAATGCTATGACCTAGTAAAGGAATACCAAGAATAGAACCATCACAAGTTAAAGTTAGTAATTGAAAACTCAATATATCTTCAGGAAGTAACACATTTGGTTTTTGCTCACCTATATCCGATAAAGATTGAGTACATGTTAAATTTTGTTGGAAAGGATTTTCTGGCCCGTAACTTCCTGGTTCTACAGGAGTTTGAGGAGTCTCTTGAACCCTACAAGCAGTTAAGGCCATACTAGCTGCTGTAACACCACTCATTCTAAGAAAATCTCTTCGACTGCAAAGGAATCCTTCCATAATTTATATAAAAACTAGGGTCTTGTAAAGATTAGCACATTAGAATGTGGTAAAATACCTTTATAAGACTATGAAAAACAAGTATATAAATCGTTCAAAAATTTCAGAGGCTAAATTCAGACAAATACTCAGGTATTTTAAAGAGGA
>Ga0315294_10000482_pt1 | contig 42681 bp, 36 predicted proteins | sample YL17G13_40_MG_FD_203626 | JGI IMG/M metagenome (GOLD analysis project Ga0315294, IMG submission 203626) | Sediment microbial communities from Yellowstone Lake, YNP, Wyoming, USA - YL17G13_40 | ecosystem: Environmental > Aquatic > Freshwater > Lake > Sediment | place: USA: Wyoming | collected... | reverse complement strand
GCAGATTTATCGGGTTCAGGCCAAGGAAGAGTGTCGGTTTCAAAGGTGGCTAATTGAGCTTTAAGCGATGGTTCTTTCTGCTCTTCTATTTTAGGACCTTGCAGCTCTGTAGGCGTGGGAGTAACTTTAGTTTCTTTTGGCGCCTCCTCAGCAGTTTTTATAGATGCGCCTTTCTGTTCTCCAGCAATCTTGGACTCAGGAGGTTCGCCTGTGACGTGAGACGCAGGAGATTCTCGCTTTGGTGGAGTTCGGCTATATAAATCATAAAGCTTTTCTAAAGCTCCTTTATATAAACTATCGGCATTTTTAAATTGGAATGTCGCTTCCTGGTGTTTTTCTTGTTCAAGTTTAAGAGCTCCTTTTGCATCTTCTAAATTCTTCCAAGCAGTCTCCCGAGATGATTCTCCTTCAGTAACCGAATAGGCGTTCTCTGCCTCTTCGACTTTTCTACTGGTCGTCTCAACTGATGTTTCAGCAATTTTCAACTGCTCTTGGGATGATTGACGTTGTGTCTCAAAACCCGCAACCTGCTTTTCCAGTCCATTTATTTCATCGGGAGCTGCCAAAGAACTGACCACTCGTTTTGCTTCTAAATATTTTTCTTTTACTTTTTCTTTTATCAAGTCTACGGGTTCAGGCACTGTTGGAGGAGTAATTTGTTCTTCTTTTTTTGGAGGAAGTGCTGCACCAGGGACTTGGGGTTTCTCTTTTATATCTGGTAAACTATTTATGCTCGGTGCTTGAGCTAATAAACTGCGGGCGAGTTCAAATTCGGTTATTCTAGGCGTAAATTCCTTTGGAAATTCCATCCCTGCGCCAACATATATGTCTTGCAAATTCTTAATTCTCTGCGGCGTTATATCCGTCTTTCTTACTTTGGCTAAATCGTAACTATCTATTGCCTCGCGATAAGTGCCTTTTGTAAAATTCCAATATGTAACTTCTTCTTTGCCTTGGCTGTCAAAATTAAGGTTTAATTTAGCGTCTGTGACATGATATTCAGTATAGATAAAATCGTTCTTATCAAGACTGTATTGTATCTTATGTTCTTTAAAATCTCCGTACAGCTGATCAAGGAGCGCGCTGCTACCAGGTTTTTTCTGTTTTGCGTCCTTGAAAAATTCCTCAATTTTATTATTATACTTCTCGGTATAGTTATCCGCATTTAATGCGAATTCTATGTTAAGTTCTTTTTTAGAATCAAGTGCAAGTGCCTTAATATCCTCTATAGTTAATTTGCCTTCATTAAATTTGCGTTGTACTGTCTCGTTGGATTCAAGCTTATACTCAAGTTTATCTAATAAAATTTTTGCCCATATCTGGTTTATTCCCCTTGCTAAATCGCCCAGGCCCAAATCTCTGAGTATTGCGAATCCCTGAGCATTGTAACTTGCCTCTCTGATTAATAAATCCTCATTGTAAAGCTGGCTGGACATATTGTGCCAGACAATGCCTTTATTCTGATCCCAATTCATATAAGCGCCGTCTCTAAAAGTATGGTCGGCACTTACAGGTATAGGCTTTTTATCCCGATATTCATAGTCATTAATCTTGAGGCTTCCCACAAGTTGCACCGTCCTACCTAATTTTTGCATATCATAGAGAAGACCACCTGCAACATCCATTCCCTGTATTGGTCCTGGCAAAGGCTTGCCTTGAATATCCTGAGGTAAATCTACTGCGATATGCATCCCAGATGGTCCGGAAGCCATCAAAAAGCTACGCTCATGCCCCATAAAAAGTATATTCTCTTTTTTGGATGCCTCTCCCACATCAACTTTAATCGTATCTTGGGAGGATGATGGTCGATTTATTTGAGATGCTAAATTATTCCAAACCTCGGCGGTAAGGCCTTTTTTAACTAACCCTTCTACATCTATATTATTGACGCCTAGTTGTTCCAATCTGTGCCCTAATTCCATCTGAAGTTCTTTGCTATTGGGATTGGCTTGGAGTTCTTTAAATGCCTTTTGCGCAGGACCTAAGTCGTCTTTGGAGAAAAGGTGTGGAAAACGACTCATTACTTCATTAGAAATGCTGCCCAAAAATCCTTCAATTCTGAGATAAGAGGTCTTTCTACCATCTGGCAGAGTATCACCCTGTACTAAGCCTTTAAATAGCGCGAAACCACTGCTACCAAAATCAATGGCACCATTCTTATCAAGCGTAATACTAGAGATAAAAGCCTCTTCTCCTTTACCTTTAGGAGAAATAAAATAAAAATTATTTTCGTTTCTTCCAAGTTGAAGATTATCGTAAACACGCTGGTTCTCGCTAACAAACTTGCCAGTCTCATCTTTTCCGCGGTGAACCATCCAACCCGAATAGATACCCGAGTCCTTACCAGTAGGGCTAAAGAAATTGAGGCCTGCGGAAATAATCGCTCCTTTTTCATCAAGTTGTGCAGCTCCTTTTCCTGTAGCAAAACTCCAAGGAGTCCCTCCTTCCCATTCGACCAGAGATGAATCCCGTTTTTGGTAGCCGGTTAAGGCATATTTTTCAACTACAAGCGCGTCTGTGCCCTTATAACTTGCGAGAAGGTCGTTATATCCTATTTGAAGGTCATTAAGGTCTGACTTTAACTCAGCCAGTTTTGAAAAATCACTAATCTTTTCTGCCTTGCCCCTTTCTTCTGCAATGGTGTCAGCTGCGCTAAGATAAGAAAAGTAAGTTAGCCTATCCACGTCAGTAATTTTATTGGGGTTAAGTCTGTTTATATCGTAGTTATAACTTCTATATTTAGGTAGGCTTAACATTTCACCCAGAGGTGTTCTCGAAACTACATTTTCTAAAGTTTTGGTCAAATTATTTACTGCAGCATAGTGCACGGTAGATGCAGTGTATCTTACCAGAGAATTGGCAAGCGAAGGAAGGAGGTAGCTTAATTTACCATCGTCGACAAATTTATGCCAAGAGTCGTAGCCGGACATTTTCATGGCTTTCTCAGCATTCATCTTAAAGTCATTGTAACCTCCGAATTCAGCAATTTTTTGAATATACATAACCTCGCTCCAGCCACCTGCGCCGTTTGTATAAAGAGGCGAGGTGCCACCCCAAGTGTTAATATCTAATGCTAATGAGTTAAAGGAACTCAAAACTCCCCTTGGCAATTGTATTAGGCTGGGGTCCCACTGGCCATTTTTATTCTCGGCAATCACACTGTTAAACAACCCACCCGCTACCGCTGTCCCCATCCAATTTAAAGAGGCCATCTGCAGCTCTGTAAGACCTAATTTATTCTTACCCGTAGTCTTATCAAATTCTCCACCCCAAGAGCCTAATGCATAAGAAGCAGCTCCAGATATGGCTCCCTTTATAAGCTGGGCTTGCAGAATGTCAAAAAGCCCTTTATCCGAATTTATTGCAGTTATTACACCTCCTGCCAAGCCACCAATACCTTCACCTAAGACGCGGGAATATTTGTTCTTCTTACCCAGAGCCAACTCCACGCCAGAGCCGATAACTTGAGAGATAAAATTAGAATTGTAAGTAAGGTCATATAAAGATAATTTTATACCACTCCATATACCGCCTAATACACCACCAACACTGCTTGGAAAATTATCCGCAGAAAACCTCGTAAAAAGTTGATTAGAGTTCTTATCAGTTTCTACCTTAATGCCAGTGAGATCTATCCCAAGTGCTTTTTGGCCTGACACAGTAAATTTAGGTTGAGCTGATGGTGAATCAGTTTGTGCCAGTTGCATATTAGTTCGCACAATGGCGAGCTCTTTCGCTGCATCCATGTCTGGATACTCATATGATGGCCCATATTGACCATATTGAGTAAGAGCATAAGCATCAAAATTATTTTGGGCGATGGCGAGTTCTTGGGCTGGGCTCATATCTGGAGGCTCATATGATGGCCCATATTGAGCAAAAATGTTACCGTAGGAAGCTTGCGTTGTAATGTTGGAAGAAGCTAAATTTTGTTTTATATCTACCGGTACCTTTATGGTTGGACTTAAGCCTAATCCACCCATCAGGCCATTGAAGGCAATATAACCCACAGCTCCGCCTACCAAAGAAGTAAGTTGACCCGCGGCAGTAGGATTATTTTCATATAAACTTGTGTCTTTGAAGAGGTCGTATGCCGCAACTTTCATACCGCCAATTGCCGCACCTTTAAGAGCCCCTACAATGGTGCCAGCCAAAAGAGGATTATTATTCAACCATGAGCCAATGCCTAAAAGGTCATTGGAACCGTTGTACAATTGGGAATATGCAGAGTTGGACCCAAAACCCGATAAAATACCTCCTGATAAAGCGCCGGTCACAGCATAACCAAATACCTGGGCTACTCCCGGGTCCATATGTAATTCTCTCACTCCTAAATACACGGCTGCCTGACCGATCTGGCTCTGAAGGACTCCGTTTCCAAAGGTAAGCAAATTATTAGAACTAAGAGTTAAGCTGCTCTTTAATCCACCCCAGGCATTAGATAAATTATCGCTAAAATTGATGAACTTTTCTTGGTTCTGAAGCGCTGGTCCTCCAGCCCAATATGCGGCCAAGCCACCGCCAATACCTGGGCCTAAAGCGCCGCTAATTTCACCCGTGCCTAAATAACCTCCTAAACCACCGCCAATTGCACCGCCAATACCTCCCCAGGTCTGGGCTGCAGTCCCTCCCCATGCAGCGCCAGCATAACTACCCAAACCCGCTCCGAGAGCGCCAAAAAGAGCACCTTTACTGCCGCCAGTCATATAACCACCCAAACCACCGCCAACAGCACCAACTATTGCAGTGCCTATAGGACCAACGCCCGAAAGAAGCGGAGTCATAAAACTGCCTATCGCGTTCATTGCCCCCATCGATGCTAACTGCATCCCAAAGCTAAGAAGCAGGTCGCTGGTTTTTGGCTCCTCAAAGAGCGAAGAAAGGTCAACGTATTTGCCTTTGTAGGAACGGCCGCCGAGGATTTTTTTGGCTTCATCTTCTGAGACTAATTGGTCAGTTTTGGGAGTAGTCGCTAAAGCATAGCCCGAAAATTCCTGAAGGAATTTTTCTTTAGGTAAAAACTCTTCTTTGTGCTCTTCAATGAAATAAACTTTTTCTTCAGTTACCCGCGTAACTAAAATATAATGGTCGGATTTTAGATGGGCAATGAAGGGAGTTATGAGTTCTGAGTTATGAGTTATGAGTTCAGAATTTACCTTTACTGGATAGAGTTTTGCGCCAAAAAATTCTGAGGCTTGGGATAAGGCATAGAGAGAGGTTTTAATAACCTTGGGATTGCCTTCAGGTTTAACCACATCATTTAAAATATCAATGGTTAAAGCTAAAACGGCAATATCCTGTTCTTGCACAGGTTGGCCTTTATAACTTAGGAACTCATAAAGTGCCTTTGAGCCGCAGGGTTTTCCTTTTAACCAATTGTAGATTTCTTCAATTCTCTGCCGCGAAATATTTAAAGGTCGGTCTAACTTTACAGTTAAGGTGGGCGAGATTTTGATGGCATTGATGGGCTTTCCGGCAATGTCGGTTAAGATATTTCTTATCGCCAGGGGTATATCAACCTGTTGGATATCTTTAAGATACGTAGGGGTATATACAGCAGGCTGGCGCCAGATAATGCGCCAGTCATATTCTACGGCTTGGGCGACCTGCTCAGGTAAGAAGACCGCCACCACAATAAAAGCCACTATCCTAATCCAGCGTTTGAAATTGGATTTAAACTCAGGTTCATTTACCCGTGGCTTAATCTCTGGTTCTGATTCGCTTTTTTTGTGACCGCCTTCATCCATTTTTTTCTTTATTTCCATTTACTATTATCTAAACTATCTAATCCATTGCCTCCGCCAATATCGCGCATACTATCTGATAATCCATTTCCAAGAGTAGTTGATTCTTGAAAGGCACTTTGCCCGACCGTAGCTGTAAGTCCATCGGCAATTGTATCAGCCTGATAACCAGTTAGCGCTGCAGCTTCAAGCGGACCAACCAGTGGTTGTACTGCACCTTGAAGTGAACCGGCTAGTGTATTAGTCTGAGAACCGGTTAGCGCTGCACCTTGAAGTGAACCGGCTAGTGTATTAGTCTGAGAACCGGTTAGCGCTGCACCTTGAAGTGAACCAGCCAGTGTATTAGTCTGAGAACCGGTTAGCGCTGCACCTTGAAGTGAACCGGCTAGTGTATTAGTCTGAGAACCAGTTAGCGCTGCACCTTGAAGTGAACCAGCCAGTGTATTAGTCTGATGGGTAGAAGAGGCTTGCTGCACTGCAGCTCTAAGCGATTCAGCCAATGATTTCTTTTCTTTCGCCCATACTACATTGAAACAGAATAAAACCACTATTGCAATTATTGCAATAGCAAATATGAATTTAAACCACTCACATCTTTTTTCTACTCTCATCTTCTCCTCCTCCTCGTTAAATGGTTCGCTTTTTTTGTGACCGCCTTCATCCATTCTTTTTACCTATATAGAAAAGGGAAAGGCATAGTTCCCCCCTGACCCCCAATATTTCTATATAATATTGCGTCTAAATTCATGCACATCATATTCGAAATATTAAACTCTTTGTAAAACCTCTTATTAAGCCCTTAAATAAAAACCGGATTGTCAAATACCTAAACTCTCCGTCGGTATTCGGCAACCCGGCTATCTTATTATAAGACCCGTGGCTTTGTGCCCCCTGATCACTCAGAGTTTACCTCCGCCATAATCATTGGCGGATCCGCCATTGTTTTGTGGCGGATTTTCGCTCCGTGGCTTATCTCATTTGCAGCCAAAGTATAACATATGAAACCCGTCGCTGTCAAGTAAATTTTTATCTCTCCAAGAGAACGTTTTCTTAATGCTTACCTGTTGAATCTAAAGGAATTTTGACCTTGGCTAAAAACCTTAAATTTAGACTTAAAAAAAGGGGGTCCTATCAGATGGCCTGCAAACTATACCACGGGACTTCTCTAGACCCCCTTATTTTATACCCCCTCATGAGACCCCTTCTGGTTGGTTTCCAGGGTGTCTCTAAAACCAAGGTTCAGATTGGACATTTTCGAATTCAATTTTGAAAGAACGACTCATCAGATTGGACATTTTTTCTGCAAATAGATGTGTTTTATTTCGCAAATCCTGCAACCCCGCCCTGCATAAATTGTAAAAATATCGGGCCACCAATAACAATCCCGATTACCGGTAATATACAAAAGATTAAAGGAATGAGAATCTTAATTGGCGCCTGCAGGGCAAAGCGTTCTCCAGTGCGAAAACGCTGTAACCTGGTATCTTCAGAGATGATATTAAATGTCTCGCTGACAGGGGTGCCCATACGCTCTGCCTGCACCAAAGCCTGAACAAATGAACTTACCTCAGGTATATTTAATCTATGCCCCATATCCTTTAAAGCCTGGCTGCGAGGTTTACCCCATCTAATCTCCTCTAACACTACAGTTAACTCTTCAATCATGGGATTAGTAGAGACCTTCTTATCAATAATCCATTTTACAGCCGTAGTAAAATCTAAACCTGCCTCCACGCACAAGCCCAACAAATCTATGGTCTCAGGGACCACCCGGCCAATGGCATATTTGCGCTGACTAATCTTCTTCCTTAACCAAAAATCCGGCAGGAGATAACCTAAACCAACAGATATAAACAGAATCAAAGGGTCTACTCTTCCTAAGGCGAAAAAGGAGGCCAAACCTGCTAAAAGCATTAAAACTAACTTTATACTAACGAACTGACCAGGGGTAATATTTGCCCGGCCAACATCTAATTTATTTTTTATTTTTACATCCAACTTTAGTCTGGCTAAAAAGTTCTGAATAAAAGGGAGGGCGTTAATATATCGGCTCATCTTTGTCTTTTTTACCTGGCCCTCCTCCTGGGGAAGCGAGATTCTCCTTAGGCTAAATTTAGAAGAACCTAATATCCCCAGCAAAATCAGCGTAATCGCCATAATTATGAATAGATAAATGAAGAGGAGCATTTTGTCTCCTGGTTGGGTTATATTCTAATCCGGCTAAACTTACGAATAAGGACAAGCCCTGTTATTTGTAACACAATGGCAATGATTAAAAGCGACCTACCTTTGTCCGTACTTAACATAATATCAAAGTGATGGCGGTTAAAGCTTAAGACCCACCAGATAAACAAAAAGGGTAATACGGACATAACCATACCCTGTAACCTTCCTTGCATGGTTAAGGTGCGCATGTTTTCTTTTAGCTTACGGTTGTCGCGGATAGTGTTAGAAAGCCGACTAAAAACTTTAGTCAGGTCTCCTCCGGTTTCTCTGGCTACGAGAATTGAGGTAATCATCAAACCCAGTTCCTCAATATTCATCCTCGCATTTAGGCGCTTAAGACTATCATCTAAGGTTAATCCCATTTTGTTTTCTCTTAAGATTAAACCAAACTCCTGAGAAATGGGTGCAGGCATCTCTTCCGCCAAAACCTCAATAGCCTGTAAAAGTGATAGGCCGCCTTTTAAAGATGAAGAGATCATCATAAGACCATCCACAAGTTGATTTTGGAACTTTTGTTTCCGTCTCTGCTCCATATGTTTAATAATAAATGCGGGTAAGATAAAACCAACCACGCCTCCTATTAAAGCAAAGAACGGCTGGTTAAATAAGAAGAAAATCGCTCCTGCCAGCATAAGGGGGCTTAAGGTATAATATAAAAAAAGCTTCTCGCGTTTTACCACGACAAACATCTCCTCAAGCTGCTTTTCTGCCTGGGAGACTTTTTTGGCTTGCATGCGATGCAGCCTTTCCGCGATTAAAGGAACGATTTGCTGAGCAATCAGATACACGGAACTAAAAGCTATGATAAGAATAATGAGTCTAAATATTATCATACCTATTCTCCATAAAAACTCACTCCGTTAATCTACTCGGGTTGATACTGCCGACCATAACCAAAGACATCAGCAGCGCTCCTCCATCTTCCGCAGATTGCCCGTTTCATATAAAGCGCAGTCCCTAATAGCGCAGCAACAAGTATCGTCAGCAAAATCGCGTATTCTAAAGTAAGCATTCCTTTATTTCTCATTCTTTTCATCTTTATCTTTAAAATCTTACTTTGTCCCGGTTAAGTTTACCCAGGACCATTCTTTTCTGGGTGCTAAGCCCTTATATTTCGCCTTGGAAGTGCGCTGTATCCCTTGGTATGTACTGCCAGTAGTAGTGGGATTCCATTTTCCCAATAACCCCCCTAGGCCTACGTTAACATTAGTGGGGTCATAGCGCTCTATAGTCGCTGTGACCTCTTCTTCATAGTGTACTAGCTCAATGCACTTCTTACCGACCAGCCAATTACCATACTTTTTCGTTACTGTGTGGGGCACCTGAAAGTCATTCACGCCCACCTTGACCCAAAGACACTTTTCTGAAGAGCCAGGGGGACAGCGCGAATCATGCCATTCATATTTTACAGGATTTGTCCCGCTAAGTCCGCATTCCAGGGAAGGAGCTTGTCCAACTGGATCAAGATATCCCTCCATCACATAGTAGAAATTATAACAAGCGTTCCTGAATTCATCAATATATGGGATAAACCAATTTATAGCGGCCTGGGCAGGCGCAAAGTCATCAATGCAATCTGGCTCTAAAGTACCAAATTGAGAATCCCAAGGTAGGTCTCTACAAGGAAAGTCGGGAGCATTAGGGTCAAAACAACATTCGCAGGAGGTACGAGATTGACAGCTTATTATAGGATCTCCCCCCTTAACAGGGTTATTTGTTTTGGTACAGTCTTGACTCACCAGAGCTCCCTTCACACATTCATCGGTAATAATCCCATCGGGATCTGTAGTATAATCTGTAGTGTATTTTTTACATCCAGCAAGACATGGAGTAAGACTTTGTCGGATTCCCTCTATTCCATTAGACCAACTATCAGACGCAGTTTTTATTCCTTGCTTCAACGTGTCTAAGACGTGATAATAATCCCCGGCATCAATTGCATCTGAGTCTGGGTCATAGAACCCGGTAACCCAGTTTAACCAGTTTTCCACCATTCCATCGATTTTGTTCCCTTCTCCTTCTTCCCTTAACTCGCCCATCCAAGCGATAAAATCATCGCCTAATTCATCAATAACACCATCTACCGGATCGTATCCATAATCAAGAGGTGGATTAGGAGGCAGACAATCTGGACATAGGAGAGGGTCGTCAAGTGTACACGGCGGACAATTGCTAAGGTCGTTAGCCCCCTCTTTTTTCCATTCGCATAACTTGCAACGGGTAGGCCCATCATCCCCGAGATAGACTGTTCTGTCATAAAAAGAGTAAGGAATCTTATAGTTATAACCTATTAAGACTCTTAAAAGGTTCTCTATCGTGCCGTAGTTATATACTACATCACAATCTTCACTAATACAATTTGTTAGCGTAACAGCCTGATGCAAATACTCTAAAAATTGCTCGCTTGCCCACTCGAATTTTCTCACTGGAGATTGACTATCTTGCCCTCCTTCATATCCTATCCCTAGAAACTTCTTGGTTTCTTCTATCGCCTGTTCTATATTTCTATTTACTTCCAGTTGGTTGTGTAGGTCGCTTATTCTGCGGTCCCAACAGTATTGAAAATTAGGCACCATCTCAGCAGTATCACCGTCACCATCCGAGTCGCAAGGGTCACCTGCGCAGGTGTCTGGGGTCTCAGGGTTAAAATCGCAATCAGCGCAGAGCTGATTGTACACGTTGGTATCATAGTTGTAGTAGAAGTACTGGCTTGTCTTGTTCGGGTCATCTATGGTTTGCGATAATGCCTGTAAAAAAACACTCTCCCTAATGCGTTGTTTCTTGGGTAAACCATTGAGCGCCTTAACTGCAGCATCCATAGCATCTCCCAGCATCTGATCCTTGGCATAGGCAGAGTAGACGTTGCAGGCAATAGCAAGGGCGGCGCCCAGACTTGCTCCAATAACCACACAAGTAGCATAACTAAAAATAGTTCCAAAAAGAGCACCGGCATTAGCAACATAAAATGCACCGCCTTGCCAACCTGCGGTAACTGCCCCTGCTCCAATGGCGAAACCAATCATTGCGCCTTGAATTGCTCCCTGTAGCCAGCCTGTGCCAGCAATACCACCACCAATACCACCGCCAATAGCACCGCCAATCACCCCAGCGAGTATTACAGTATAAGGCATTGTTACGAGAAAAGCATAAAGACCCATAGATTGCCCAAAGGTGAAGTAAGCCAAGACAATTGCTATAACCGCTCCAATTATCGCCAGAAACACAACTAAGAAGCCGGTCTTGACGCAACATCTCCAGGGGTTTCCGCAACCTTCATTTTCGGGAGTTCCATACAAAGACGCTGAGATTTGATATGACTCAGTGCCTAACTGCGAGGCAAGATAAAGACTGGCGCTATCTGCAGCATTAGAAAGATTAGTCGCGATATTAGAAATTTGTCCAATATTGGCTACCACCAGGATAAAGATAAGCATGCCGGTGATAATCAGAATGAGAAAGGTAGCAACCTGGCCTAAGGGCTTGCTTTTTTTAAGATTATTTAAAGAAGTGCAGTTCCGGATATTTATTAGTGTCTGACTCATTTATCTCTACCCCTATATTTGTGCTACCCGCAGTTACCCTTCCGTATTCTTCGCTTGTTTCAAAATCCTCCTGCCTGACCACCATATACCGCACTACCCAGACGCATAATTTTACGCTGGCTAAAAGGATGATAAAAACGCAGAGGAATGCCGTAGCTATTTCTAAACTTACTTGTCCCTTATGCCTCCTCAAACAATCTGTGTAATCTGTTTTTATAATCTGGGTAATCATCTTCTTTATTGTTGCCAATCTATAGCCGTAAGTTTACGCTTACCGCCCTTAATCGTTAAGGTAAATAATATTACTTTACCTGAAGTAGTGTCCGCAGCCACAATGGTATTATTACCCACTCTATTCTGCACCCGCCAGTTAAAAAATGCTGAGGTCCTGCCTTTTGCCGCTTTAAAAGAAAAAGTAAGGTTATAGAAAAATGCCCGGCGATAATCCGCGCGCTCTTTTTCGGAGATTATCTTGGAGTAGGCCTGACCAACATCCATACCTACTGCCTTCAAGGTTTCCCAATCAATTAAGTTTTCCACTCCCCGGTTTCCGCTACAGAGAGAGTTAAAAATCCGGTGGGTAAGTTGAACATCGGTCTCCAATTGAGCACAACCCGAGATAAATAATAAACTGATAATACCTACCATAAAAATTAAATTTTTTCTGGGCATAGCCTATTCTCCTTCTTATTATTGCTTGGTCTCGCAGTTCTCTAAAGTTACATTTTCGCCCACGGTGCTCGGAATATGATAAGTTGGGTCTGGAGATGTAGTCCCCATTATATTAATCTCTGGTTGAGCTACACCGTTCTGATTAGGATCGCTAGAACTAATATGGTCATTATAAATGAGGTCGCGAAAAGTTGTATCCGACCAATTTATCTTATCAATAGTAGTAATTGTCGCTCCCTGCTCCTCTTTTGTCAAGCTATTCTTGGTCTCGTTTTGCTGTTGGTGAGCTACTTGCACACCCATGGCCCGGGGTTTACGTTGAGACTCATCAACTTCATTATTAGTATAATAAAGATTGGCAAAAGCGAAAATATCATCCAATACAATTTTACCTTCGGTTGTTTCCTGACAATACCAGGGAGTATTCATCTGTTGTTCGCAGATTGCTGAACAATTTTTTTGCTTTTCACTACCTGGTATATTGTCTCGGTTACACTCTTTTTCGCAATAATCTTCATCCGTAATCAACCGACACTGCCTTTTGCAGGCATCATAACTAATAATCTCGCCTTCACAAGAATCAATTACCCTCACCTTACAAGTGATGACCTCTGGCTCGGTCGGCTCTTCTGTGTCTGTTGTATCTACTACACAGTTTCCATCATCCCAAACATTCGTATCACCGTAGACTTCTTTATACTTATCCAGGGGAGATGCTGCGGCTTCCGCATCATTTTGAAATTGAATCTGCTCCTCTCTAAACGCTGCAGTCTTATAACTATAATAAGGCTCATGGTCTTGAATTTGGATGATAGTTTTGGGCAATTCCTCTGGGTGAGGATTTTGATCTTCACCGGTAAATTTCCAATCCGCAGTCTCATGTAGCCTGCAAGTGCGCACCACACTGGCGCTGGACATAGCGGGTCCAACCGAACCCACGGCAAAAGGATTAGCCGGATTGGGAATGTGTTTATCTTGGATGAGCGTATAGCTGGCCTGGCCATTATTTATCTCCTCATCCTGCTCATTTTTTTTGGCGCTTTCTGCCAAGGCCTTTCTAAAGGCGCTTATCATCGCCTTCTGCGCAAAATTATACCTTAGGCCATAATTAACTAAAACCCCTAAAAGCATAATCAGGATTGCGCCAAAGACCGCCAATTCTAATATTGCCTGGGCTTTCCTGCTCTTGTCCATATTAATAACTTCCTCTCCTTGTCCTTCTTCTGGCAGTGGCAGTTGTAGTTGTAGAGCTCGGAGCAGAAATCTGAGGAGATAAAGTTTTCTCCAACTGCCCGACTATCTCACTACCAGAACGTTTATTGGATTCATTAGTAGATACATTCATATCGGTATAAACGTTATCCACAAAATAAGGGGGATCAGAGTATTCAGTTGTAACCGTCCAAGTCTCAGCATTAGAATTAAAATTTACTATTATATTCGAAGTTGTATTTCCCGGAGCATACTGTTCGCCGATACTATCTGTGTTGCTTCTGAGTCTGCCTTGAATTCCGCGCTTGATATAGACCTGTATTGCCAGCAAGGCTGCCACCACACAAACTATGACCACAGCATACTCTAAGGTGGACTGGGCTTTTTTATCGTTTTTCATCTTAAAATAAAGACCCTTGCAATTTCCCCACTGTCTCATTTCCAGTACGGCTATCAGCTTCGTTAAAAAATGTACCTGTGTAGATGTAAGTGGCATCTAAAGAACCACTCCAATAAGATTCTGTTACAGACACATTAGTCTCAGAATTAGAATTAAAATTTAGCGTCGTATTCGAAGTTGTATTTCCCGGAGCATACTGTTCGCCAATACTGTCTGCACTGCTTCTGAGCCTGCCTTGAATACCGCGCTTGATATAGACCTGTATTGCCAGCAAGGCTGCCACCACACAAACTATGACCACAGCATACTCTAAGGTTGACTGGGCTTTTTTATCGTTTTTCATCCTTTTATCCTATTGCTTAATATACTAGTAGTTCCATTGCCACTGCGAAGTAAATCCGTACCCATTACTAGTAGTCGTAGTATTTATATTCCTGGTCTGGATACCTTCAGAAGTAACTTGTGTATTGACTGTTCCACCGTCTGACTGATCAGTGTGACTGACTGACCATATATCTCTTATAGCATTTATCGGTATTGTCTGAGAACCTAATTCGTCTGCTGAAAGCTTAATCGCGGCTTGGATACCGCGCTTCATGTACACCTGCATACCAATAATTGCCATACTCACTAGCCCGATAAGCACTATATACTCAGTAATGCTCTGACCTGGAGAATTAACTCTCCTCTTCAGCATATATTCAAACTCCTTCGTTAATCCTTAATTACCATGTTCCGACGGTTTCGTGGCCTGTTTCAACGCGATTATCTGAGAGTGTATTAACCGTAGTCGTTCCTTGAGCTACTGTCTGCACTGTGTTTGATACGTGAGTGGTGTTACGGCTTACGTCGGTATTAGTTGCCTCAAATTGCTCGCCAATCTTGTCTGTAGAATCACGTAACTTTCCTTCTATGCCCCGTTTCATATAAATCTGCATTGCCACCAGCGCAGCCACGACCACAGCAATTATCACCGCATACTCTAATGTTGTTTGGCCGATATCTCTTTTTTTACTCCTCATCTTCTTTACCTCCTTGAATTTAATCTGCGTACGTTTGATCTAATATTTTCTGCTCACCCGTGCGGTTTGTGGTTTTTTCCTTACCATCTGCTCCGTATATGCGCTCAACTTCACCGCCTGTTTTTGTCTGCTCTGTATCTTTATAAATGGAAGTTGTTGTATCATAAGAAGATGTCAGATAATAAGGCTCGTATTGACCTGTGCCTGTATCACTTTTCTTAGCCTTATCCACAACAAATTTTATCCCACCCTGCAGGCCCCTCTTCACATAGGTCTGCATGGTTACAGCTACTGCCACCACTAAAGAAAGCAGGATAGCGTATTCAGCAGTATTCTGGCCTTTTCTTCTCCATATCTTCATCAAGGATTCACCTCCTTTTATTTGGGGATGGGGATTAATTCTTCTGCGCTTAATGCTGTGTCAATCTTTTCTGCACCACTACCTGTAGCCTGGCGTTTTGTCGTTCCCGCGGTTACAATTTTATAGTAGGATATTCCCTGGCTGCCCGTGGTGTGATCACCTATACTCGTTGCATCTTTTGGCAAGCCGAATGTCTCTCTTGTCTCCATCTTCTCTGCATCGGTTATATATGTAGAGAGCGTACCTCCTGCAGAATACTGCTCGCCAACCTGGTCTGTGGATTCACGCATCTTCCCTTCTACGCCCCGTTTCATATAATGCTGCATTGCCAGAAGCGCACCCGCGACCATCGCAATTATCACTGCAAACTCTAGGGTGCCCTGACCAGTCCTTTTCATCTTCTCACCTCCTATTTATATTCATACATTTGGTAATCGTCTTTTGCCTGCTGTGTGTTTAAGGTAGATTCGCGAGTTAATGTTCCGCCTGGTTCCATTTTGTATATTTCTGTATCCTCATGTACTTGTTGTGTGGACTTGCTGGATAGCTTTTCTGGCTCATACTGCTTTGAAGTTAATTTGGTAGCACAAATAGTTGAAATGTTAGTCCAATCAGCTCCAGCAATACCATCGTAAAGCTTATCCGAAGCATCGTGAACCCTTCCTTGCATGCCTCTCTTCACATAGGTCTGCATCGCCACCGCTACTGCCACCACTAAGCCAATCAGGATAGCGTATTCAGCGGTATTCTGGCCCTTTTTGTTAAATATTCTTACCCATCTCATAGTCTCTCTCACCTCCTCAGCGTAGATTTATCAGTTCAATTATTAGTTAGTAGGGGCTATTAAATTCTGTACTCCATATTGGCTTACGTTCTGGTAGACATCTCTCTCGGGATTCTTTGCTGCTTTGTTAAGGAGATTATCGTACGCATTAGCGAACGTATTATATTGGGAGTTCAGATAATAAGGTTCATATTGGTTTGTTGTCCCCAATTCGGAAGTACCAGTAGCCATTGCCGCGACCTCATCATGAACCCTTCCCTGCAGGCCCCTCTTCACATAGGTCTGCATCGCCACCGCTACTGCCACCACTAAGCCAATCAGGATAGCGAATTCAGCGGTATTCTGGCCCTTTCTGCTTCTGAATAATCTAGGCATTTCCTCACCTCCTGAAATGAAATGTATTGCACCCTTCTTCTACTTATAGCTTATTTGCCGCTTTACCCATAGCGGTATTGGCATCTGTAAAAGTTTTCTCTACCGCTCCTTTAATCCAGTTCTTCGTGGCAAAAAGAATTAAAGCTATGATTGAAGTGAAGACAACAATATACTCCAGGGTGCTCTGGGCTTTGTTTTTTCTCTTTATCTCCATCTCTACCTCCATATTTATCTATGGTAGAATATTTGCTATATTGCCTGCTGCATTTGCTATTTTGTCTGCTGCTGTATTCAATAACTTACCCATACCTGCGGTGCTTGTCGGGCTACCCACCGTTGAATAGATAATCGCAATTACTGCCGCCGTAACCGCCGTAAAAACAACCACGTACTCCAAAGTGCTCTGAGCCTTTCTATCTCTCCTCATCTCTTCACCCCTCCTTTATTTCGTTCTTTCAGCATTGATTCTTTCTTCAAGCATCTTTAGATTGGCCTGGACTGAGCGCTGCACATAAACATTCATCGCCATTAAAGCTGCCACCGCCACCATAATAATCATCGCATATTCTAAAACGCTCTGTGCTTTTTTCATTAAAATCCCCCCCAACAAACATCCATCGAGGTTAAGGCTTGCCCCTGATTTTCTGTCAGTTCTATAATATATACATAATTACTATTATAACTTATGCTCAAATAACCACTAATTGCAAATTGCTCTGGCTCACCTATCTGGTTTCCGTTTCTGTCCACTGTGATTATTCGGGCCGAAATATTATTGTTATATGTAGATCCAGAATAGCCAAGATTTATCCAAATATAAAAATCTGTAGGATACAATCCCATTTGAGAAGGATCGATGACAAAATAAAATTTATCATAGGCTCCCACCGCAACCTGATTATTTTCATATTCAGTATAGCCGTATAAATGATAATAGTCAGGCACCGGATGAGTCAGCAAGGTAGGTGTAGAGGTTGATGCAGAACCGGTTTGCGCAACGGCATTATTTATAATGTCGAGCCAGGTCATTGTGGTTGTAGTGGTTGTCGAATTAATCCTATCTACTGCCTTAAAGAAGAGATCCCGGCCTGACTGTCTAGCCCCTGATAAAAAGTTACTTGCGCTTAGTATGGTAAGGCCGCCAATTAAAGCAAAGATAATAAAGTACTCTAAAGAGGCTTGGGCTGTTTTTAAATTCTTTTTTAAACTCATTATGAACTCCTAAAAAAAAACCGGGTTACCAAAACTTTTTCGGCTTTCGGTAACCCGGCTAACTTTACTCGCTTCTGACCCTTCAAACAATAAAATGAATAAAATCTATTTTTCGACGAGCATCGTCCCGTGGCTTTGCGCATCCACTTCTCCAATAGTGGAATTGCCTTTTCGCTGCCGTCTTATTGACACCTAAAATATAACATTTATTCCTGGGGCTGTCAAGAATATTTTGCAGAGGATAAGAAAACGTTTTCTAAAAACCTGTGAAATTCGGGTTCCCAAATAAAGCTAAAGCGAAAGCCATAACCTTAGACCGTCACCAAGGATAATCTCTCTCTCGTTTACTCTACGGCAGGCATATTCCAGGTCCTTTAAAAAGGGGTATTCGGGAGGGGGCTGGAAGGTTAATAAAATATAGTCTTTTTCTTTCTTAAGCCTGGCTTTTAAACTGTAAAAACACTCTTTTATCGTCGAGAAATCTTTATCCTCGTACCCAAAGGGCAGGAAGTGCCACATGACATAAAAATCGAGCGCCATAAGATAGTAGTAAAAGAGCCCATTGATATCCGGGTTGGGTTCTTTATTTAAGAGGTTATCTGTGGTGAAAAAGCGTTGGGAAGTCGGTGTATAGGTGAAGAGTTCAATTTTTCGGCTGAAGTCCTGAAAGCCCTCTTCTAAGTTTGGCCAGTGACTAAGGTAGATACTTGCTAGTTCCTTAAGGTTAACTGCCCCAGGGGCAAAATTGCTTAAGATAATCAAACGCATCTTCTCCGCAAGGTTTGTTTTTAAGGCGCAACCTCTTAATGTAACCGATTGTTTTGTAACAGGTTGTGATAATTCAATCTCTGTCTCGGCAAGATAGAAATCTTTTCTTAATGTCTCAAAATAGAATGGCTTAAATTCTTCTATTTTATTTACCTTGCGGTATTGTCCAAACTGCCAAGGCCAAAGTCCAAAGATAAAGAAACGCCTTTTGTGCTGTTCTAAAGAGATAACCTCTAATTTTTCCAGTTTATTGTCATAAAGAGTCAAATTGGCAATCTTTTTTTCTCTCGAGTCTAAGCTTAAGATAAAATTAAAAAATTCCTTAGTAGGGGTGGCATAACCCGGTGCCATAAATAAAACAAAGGGTCTATCTTTATAAAAATATTTATTTATGTAACTCTTTATACTATAAGTAGTTGAAGAAAAATCATAAGGTATATTGGGTGTTGACCAAATAGTGTACATTTGACCATCTAGATACGATGTATCTCCATCTAAATAATCAACCTTAACACAGTGAACTTCTTGTAAGGCCCGGGAAATAATCTGCAGAATATCCAGGGATATTATTTTAATTGATTGCAATTCATTAAGATACAATGAAATAGTTTCTGAAGAAAATTTTTTGCCAATTAAGCTCCACAAGTTGGATAGTTCTTGGTTTTCTGCTTCCTTAGGGGTCTCAAATAAAGAGCGATAAATCAGGCTTTCGGTTTTAGCCAAGAACTCGCCTTCCTGCTTATTTAAGCGATTCCTAATCGCTTCTGTAATATAGTAACTGCCTCCCATAAGATAGTCTGCTGCCTTAAGCAATATTGCGCCTGTACATTCCCTCTCCGACGGAAGTTCTATAGGTATCTCAACCCTTGTTTCCGTCGGGGTTATCATTGGTATCTCCTCGGTTGGCTTAGCTGGCTCTTCAGGCTTTGCTTCTGCCGGAGCTTCAGGTGCTGGCGCAATCGGCTCTTCAGGCTTTGCTTCTGCCGGAGCTTCAGGTGCTGGCGCAATCGGCTCTTCAGGCTTGCCTTCTGCTGGCGCCTCAGGTACTGGCGTAACTGGTTCTTCTGCTTTAAGTTCCGCGGGTAGCGCTGGAGTAATCGGCTCTTCAGGCTTTGCTTCTGCCGGAGCTGTAGGTACTGGCGTAATTGGTTCTTCTGCTTTAACTTCCGTAGGTAGCGCTGGCGTAATCGCTATACTTGGCGGGGTGACTAGGGTAATTCTGCGCCTTATTTTCTTTCGCCTTCTACCAACAGGTAGACTCAAGCCAGTCTCTTTTATTACGGAATTAATACTTGATTTGGAGACTTTTATCTGAAATTTGTTCTCCAACAAGTTGGTAAGCGCCCGGCAACTTAATAAAGGATTAGACTTTTTTTGCTCCAAAATAAACTCCCTTATTTCTGGTTTTAATTTATAAATTACTCCCATATTCTCTCCAGTATGGACATTTATGAATTCAATTAAAGTATAACATTGAAAATACCTATTGTCAATATATATCTGACTGGACATTTCTTAATATGATTTTAAAATATATAATTGTCCAAAAAGAATAGAGCTTAAAGTAATTTATAGTAAAGTAGTCTATAGGGGCGTCTTTATACCCAAAGCAGGGACGTTCCTCTAGGCAAAGCTAAGCCTGCCTGCCGGTAGGCAAGAGTGTCCTTCTCCAGATAGGGAGGTTCTCCTAACTAAAGCAAAGCCTCTTCCTATGAGTTAAAAACTTAAATTTCTTGTTAGAAATTTGGGGAGGGTCTTCCGATTGGGTGTGAAGACGACTGCCGATGGGGTGAAGGAACGTCCCTAGTGCTCAAGAAGAAGAGAATCGCCTTCTTGGGTTAGGCTGGAATCTAAAGTGCCAGCAGGTAGTTCTATGGCGAGATGCGCTTTAAAGTATATACTGGTAAAACAGAATGGTTTTATCGAAGGCAAGGCCTTTATTACTCTATTATTTTTATCCACGAATAAGACATCAATAGAAAAACGCATAAAAAAAGTATGAATGGAATTGCAGGGTTTAATTATCAAAGCCTCTCCTGGTTGAAAATCCTTTCTTCCAAGCAGGCCTTTAATTCTTCTTAAAGCTGTATCCGCAACAATCGCCTCCTTGGCTAAAACAGTATTTTTAGTCTTGTTGATTATTTCCATTCTAAGCCTAATACTTGAGATTTATAAGGGGCACTGCCGGCAGGCCCCTCGATTGACGACACCCCTAGGAGATGGAGGCATTAAAGAGATTGTCGGGAAGGGGGATGCCTTTTATCTTTATCTCTTCAATGAATGAGGGTATATATCCTGTAGTTTGGAAATCTCCTAAGACCTTACCCGTGCTCTCTATACCCGTTTGTTTAAAGACAAAGATGTCCTTTATATCAGCGTGCATTTCATCATGTAAGCCAGCTACTTCTGTTATTTGGACAATCTTACGGCTTCCATCGGATAAGCGGGCAGTATGAATGATTAAATCTACAGCCGAGGTAATCATCTCCCGGATTGCCCTTATCGGTAGCTCAACCCCCGACATCAAAATCATAGAATCAAACCTCGTCATTACATCATGTGTAGAATTGGCGTGGACAGTAGTCATTGAGCCGTCATGACCGGTATTCATTGCCTGTAACATATCTAACGTCTCAATGCCTCGGCACTCACCAATAATTATCCTATCCGGCCTCATCCTTAAGGTATTTCTAAACAGATCCCTAATGCTTACCATGCCTTTACCCTCAATGTTGGGAGGCCGGGACTCTAATCTTACCCAGTGTTCCTGATTTAACTTTAATTCTGCCGCATCCTCAATAGTAACAATACGCTCATCGTTCGGGATAAATTCCGAGAGAACATTGAGAACCGTGGTTTTGCCCGAACCTGTTCCTCCTGAGACAATTATATTCTTTCTGCACAATACGCAGGCCTTGAGGAAGTCGCCCATATTTGTACTTAAGGTTCCCAGGCCAACTAACTCTCCAATTTTAAATCTTTCTTTCCTAAATTTTCTTATGGTTAGCGTTGGCCCAGTTAAAGATAAAGGCGGAATTAACGCGTTCACACGCGAGCCATCAGAAAGCCTGGCATCTACCATAGGCACAGATTCATCTATACGTCTGCCGATGGGGGCGATAATACGTTCAATAATAACCCTAACCTGCTCATTAGAAATAAATTTTTTACTAGTGAGTTCAATTTTACCGTTTCGTTCAATATAAATCTCATCTTTGTTATTAACCATAATATCGGTGATGCTGGGGTCAGCTAATAAATCTTCTAACGGACCTAGAGCTAAGGCCTCATTCAAAATCTCTTTCACTATTTTCTTGCGTACCTCAGATGACGAAATAAGACTACCCGCTTCTTCAGTTAAGAGATTAGACACCAGAATCTCCGCCCTATCCCTGAGCTCCCTTGTCTTCTTAGCATCGCTGAATATCTTCAAATCCAGTCTTTTAAGGTTCAGTTCTTCAATAAGTCGTTTATGAATCCTTTGCTTTAAAAGAAGTATCTCATCTATTTCTTCGCTTGGCACATATTCAGCCAAAGGTTCAACCAGGCCCTCTTTTTGCCATAATTCGCCGATTTTTTCTAGTATCGCTACTTCTTTAAGCTTTATCTGGTCTATATCCCGCGTTTCAATGAATAACTTGTGCTGCGAATCTAACTGTTCAGCAAATTTCTTTATAGCTTGAGAAATCTTTGCCCGCGGGCTGTCAATAACTACAGGGATACCTTGATTTACAGCAAGACCGACTACCTTTCCTTCCGAAGGTATCTGAGAAATAATGTCGCTGGGCAGAGTAACCTTTACCTCTTGCCAACTAATGCTCGAGGCAGATTCTGCCCTGTTGAGAACAATCTTCACCATCGATAAAGGTAAATGTAAAAACTGTAATGTATCCAAGGCCCATTTAGTCTGATATATGGAAAGGATATCAGGGGTAACTACTAAAAGGATGAGATTGGCTTGGTTCAAAACAGCTACCAGAACTTCGTTAAAGTTCTTGCCCGCATCTATAATTATATAATCGTAATCATGGTCTAATAAATTGAATACATCTTTAATCCTCTCTACGTCAAGATGGGGAGACTGTTGAGGTTTTAAAACCCCAGGTAAGAAATCCGGGCCCCAGGAACTGTGGGTTAAAAAATCTTGTTTTTTAAATTCTTGGGGATGTTTCTTCAGGGAATTCATCAGATCTACCATAGCCCTTTGTGGGTTAAGGTATAACATCCTGGCCATATCACTTAATCCCTGCAAACCCAAATCCACGAGACAGACGCGTTTCTTCATATCACTGGCCAGACTCACTGCAAGATTAGTAGCAATTAAAGTTCTGCCCACACCACCCTTGGTGCTGAAGATTACGATTCTCTTGGCCATTTTTAATCTAATTTGTAGACTATTGGAACATCTATCCAGAGGTCTTCTTGCTCTACAGAAGAAGGAAATGGAGGGTAAGAAACAATCCCTTGGGCCACATTGACGACTTGATCATCGAATATCTTATAACCTGAGGATTCTTTGAGTACCGCTTCTAAAAGCTCTCCTTGATATGAAAGATGCAGACTCAACTTAACTGTTCCTTGAAAACCTGCTTCTCTGGCAGAAGCTGGATAATTTAAATTCTCTAATATGCGTCTTTGAATAACCCTAGCATATCCTGACATAGAAACAGGGAGATTGACCTTGCTGCTTGGAGGGGGAATTATTTTGGATTGTCCCTCTTTGGTCTCTCCTCCTGCCTCCTTTCCCCTGCCAATTATTTTAGGGGTGAGGGTAATAAATAATTCAACATCGCCTCTTTCACCCTCACCTCCACCTGTTTTCGTGGTTTTTTTTCTAAATAATAAACCTATAATAGGGATATCTCCTAAGCCCGCGGTTTTACGAATATCCTCTTCAGTCTTTTGCTTCATCAGACCGCCGATAGCCATGGTTTGGCCGTCATCAAGGAATAGTTCTGTCGAGGCAGTGCGTTTACTTAAAGGATAGGCTTTAGCAGTCGTCGTCTTAACATTGCCCTCAGTGGTAAATTCTCCAATGCTCTCAGCTGTCAATACCTCACTTACTTCAATATTTAAGGCTAATTTTATGCGATTTTCTTCACTTACAGTGGGTTTTACCTTTAACTTAATGCCAAATTCTTTATATTCAACACTTGTGCCTGCTGCACCCGTTGTACCAGAAACCGAGGTTGTAAATATGGGTTTTTCTCCTCCTACTAATAACTCCGCTTCTTTGCCGCTCTGACAGGCAAGCCGAGGTCGGGAAAGAATTTTAGCTTTGCCTTGTTGAACTAATGCATCAAGTGTAACTGAAAAATTGGCTGCACGCGACCACTGAAAGACATGATAGATAGAATCCATCGTTCCCCGCATGATTTGAGAAAAACCCGCTCCTGGTTCTCGAAAAGTTACAGTGCCAGGCATAGTAAATCCTAGTGTTTTAGTGGCATCTCTACTTAATTCTAAAACCTGCACATCAATTTCAACCACTGACTCTTCTTCCTTGGTTATAATAAGATCGGCTGTTTTATCTATTAATGCCCCCAAGGCAACATTTATTCTCCCTCTTTCCTGAGAGTCCTTAACCCTACCTAAAAGGAGAACCTTGCCTTCATCCTCAGCAACCCGGCTATAAACTCCCGGAAGATTGAGTTGCCTTAAAAGATTATCAATGCGGCGCTTAATCTCATTCAGGTCTTCAGCAAAGACCTTGACCCGAAAAGACTGTTCGCCAAAATTATCCCAAAACACCAAATTAGTTGAACCCACTGCTTTAGGGCTGATGGTTATTTCGCTTCTACTGACGTCTGTGACGTCGGCTATATTAGGATTACCAATGACAATCCTTGTAGGGTTACTCACAGTAATAATCTTAACCTCGCCCAAGATTAATCTCAATTCCTCTTCTCCCTCGTCGAGGCTAAAGGCCAAGAAAGGTAAAATTATCAAATTAAATATTAATAAAAAAATAATGAAAGAGATTTTCCTCATTAACGCTCCTTTATTGCGAGAGGGGGATCTTTTCTTTCTTTAGACCGCGATATATCTCTACGTAGCTAGTCGGTTTAATAATCTGTTCTTTCTGGTCTTGTTTTGCTGCTTCTTGGGGAAGCAAACTCTGCAGAAACATCGCTAAATTATTCGGCGTCACAATTTGCATCTGAGAAATCTTAGAATCTGCAGGGGAACGCAAGATCAAACGGATCTTACCCTGTTCTTGAATAAAGATAACTAAATTTGCCTCCTGGGGGGCTAGGGCAAGGGTAATTAAAGAAGCGACTCCTCCTGTCTGCGGCCGCTCTTCTTTATCATATCTGCCTGTTGCTTCTTTGCGGGACGAACCCATTTCTTGGCCTACAGCCAGAACCAATACATTCTGAAGCAAGGGTATGGTGGTGACTTGATTTACTTGTTTTCCATCAGGCCCAAGCATAGGCACCTGCAAAAGCACAATTAAATCGACATAATCACCAGGCTTAATCATTCCAGCCAAGGAAGCCATATTATCTACGGTGATGGTTATAGCTCTTTTGCCTACTGGGGTAACCTCCGCTAAACCTCCTGCTTGTCGGACATAGGCGAGTTTGCTCAAACTAATCTGTTCGTCTTTGACCATCGGAGCAATGGTAAACATCCCTGCAATTCTATCTATAGAGGTGGCTGCCTGGGGCACTAAGGACTGTTTTGGTAAAATTTTACTCTCTACCATTTCAGTAGTAATAGTTACTCCTCTGGCAATATCTTGTTTAGCTACTAAAACCGCAACCTTATTCGCCTGGGATTGCGCTGCTTCGCGGCTTGCTTCCTCTTGAAGAATTTTTCGCTGCTGATCTAGATATACCTTAATCAGAAAAACTGCAACTAGAGCTAAAAAAACCCCAACTATGAGTATTATCCTCTGCTTCTGCATTTATTTTATCTCTCCCTCATAAAACTCTAATTTGGCCTTTGTGGAAAGTTTACTAATTAAATCCTCCACCCTTTGTTGCTGCTTTAAGAAAGTTAAACCTCTTTTAATGTCATCCCACATATCAGAAAGCGACTTTTGTTGACCTCCGCGTTTCGCCTCTAATTTCAAGATATAATATCCCTCTGGACCTTTAAAGATATTGCTGAATTTACCTACCTCTAAGGTATCGGAGAAAGCTACAGTATCAAACTGACTGAATTTCTTACCCTTCTGGGTAAAACCTAAATCTCCGCCGTCTTTAGCACTTAGGGATTTAGAGCGGTCTTTAGCTAAAGTAGTAAAATCCATACCTTGCAAAAGTTGGATAAGTATATCCTTGGCCTCCTGCTCTGTAGGAACCGCTATTTCCCGAATACGCCTCTCCTCTGGCTCTTTCAGCTGATCCTTATAATTATTATAATAATCTTCTATGTCTTTAGAATTTACTTCCACCTTCTCTGCCTCCTGGCGGATAAGCTCCATTACTAAAAGATCCTGCTTAGTTTTCTCTAGGGCCTGGATAACCTCTTCTTTTCTATCTAAGCCTCTGTCTAAGGCCTCCTGATACAAAAGGGTGCGACGCACAATTTCATTCTTTAAATAATTAATCTTCTGGTCGCGCACTGTAATCTTTAATTCGGGTTTATCCGCAGGCACTATATTATTATTATAAATATCTATCTCTTTGTTCAACTCCTCTAAGGTAATAGGTAGATTATTCACCTTGGCAATAACTGTACCTTTAACGGCGATGGCTTTCGGTTTTTCCTGGGATTCTTTCTTAGGTTTTAAGAAATTAAGCTTTTCGCAACCAATTAAAATAGAAGATAAGAAACAAAGCATAAAAAATAAAACAACCGTGTTTCTAATAACTGGGTATCTCATTTTTAAGCCTCCTTAAATAATTTATTCTCTCTTTATCTCGTTAATAATCTTAATTAATAGGTCTGCAATTTTAGCAATGAGATAAAAGAAAAAGAAGAAGAACGCGTATATTACCAAAACTATAAATCCCATCCAGCGCGGATTGCCAGGGACATACCCTAAAATCATGGATATGCCGCCAATAATACCGAGAAACAAAAAAATCCAGGCAGCTACTTTCACCACTGCACTGGATGTCTTCAAAAATCCTAAGTGTTCACGCATCAAACCTCCTTGTTATTTTAATATTTTATCACGAAATTATTAAAGATTGCAAGAGAAATCTTGATTTCATTACCTATCCGCTATTTCTTTTAACTTATCTTCGATTTTTTTCTTAAGTTCGTTATCTTGATACCGATTAGCTAATTTCAAGGCATTTTGCAACTCCTGCCTTGCTTGCGCAATGCAAGAATTATCTTTTAATTTCTTACCTTTTTCATCAATGGCCTCGGCTAGTTTAAAATGATAACTTGGTTCTTCAAGTTCATATCTTATCGCTTTATTTAGGGCATAAATGGCTTCGGTTTCATTATTTGTGGCCAAATAGACACAACCCAAACGATAATAAGCGGGCGCATACTTTTTATTAATCATTATTGCCCTTTTAAGGGTATTGATTGATAGCTTAGTTTCTTTTAACTCCTGAAAACAAACGCCTAAATCTACAAGTGCCTCTACGTTATTGGGTAGAAGCAGCAACGACGAACGCAAATTCTCCAGCGCATCCTGATATAAGCCCTTGCGCAAATATACCTTGCCCCTAAGATGATATGCTTCAGCACAATGAGGCATTATCCGCAGGGCCTCTGTGCATTCTAAAATTACCAATTCATCCTTCTTAAAAAGGTCGAATGAGAACGCACGTTTAATATAAGGCCAGGGATAAATCGTCCTTAAGCGTAAATCCTTTACATCTACTTTAGGGACTATATACTTATTTAAATCGATTTTATATCTTTTGATGAGTTCCTGATTTACTGGAACATCTTTTAAGAAAATCACTGCTGATTCATTAAGAAAGACGAGCTTCCAGTAGGGACTTTTATAAAGGTAATCTGCGATATCAGGCATAGAATTCAAGGCCACGCTTAGGAATATTGCGTTAATTTGGTATTCATCGATAATCCTTTCAAAAGTAGATGTGTCTCCTTTTAGTAGGTCCATATATTGTTTAAAAAAATCTGGGCCATAAAGCTCTGTGCGGCCATCAATAAATACCTTTCTTTCAGGATATGCCCTGCCAATAAGATAGGCGCCAGAATTAAAATCGTTAAACATATTGGAAGGAATATTATTTTCAAGAGCAAAATCCACAGCCTTTTTAGGATAATTCCTCTGGTCTATGCCAATAAGGCAACTTTTAAATTCCCTATTATCGAAATCATAATAATTCCTATCCAAGGCATTATCAATCTTGAATCCTAACCACACAATAAGTGCAATTGCTAATTGACACCTGAACAAAACGTAGAGTGCCTGCCTTGGAGCACTTTTTAATTGAATATTTGTAGAGACCTTTTTTAATATCGGACCCGTATAAGAAAGGACAATCATATTACATATAAAAATGAAAAACACTATATTGCGTAGCGACAGCGAAAATAAAAAGAAAAATAAAAAAAGGAGAATATCTATTATTTTTAATCGCCTAATATTTAAAATAATTAATGAAAAACAAGAAATAATTATCGTGTAATAAAAAATACCCAGGGCCTTACCTGATCCAAATGTTGGTTTTAGTTCCTGAATATATTTTAAAAATATATGGACTCTACCAAATAAAAATTCCTTAAATACAAAAAAGGGGTAAAGTGCGCCTCGCAATCCAGCTGGATTCAGAAGACCCGCTAATATAATAAAAAGAAACAATTTTTTCAATCGTCTGTATGCCTTATCGCTTAAGGCGAATTGTTCCTTCCACTGCCAAGGCAGAAATTTAAGCTTGCGCCTTAAAAATTCAGCAAAAATAAAGAAAATTACAAGCAAAGGACCGAGGAAAAAATAACCATGAAAGTTTACCCAAAGAATTTGAATGGGTACAAGATACCAAATTACCTTTTTCTCAATATGTAGTCTTAAAAGATATAAGTATAAAGCAAAGAAAAATAAACTAAATATATCAGGTCGAATATTAAATCTGGTTATGGAAGCGTAAGTAGCAACGATAGTCCAAATCGAGACTACCAGGTATGATTTTGCTAAACTTCGCCCCATAAGAAATAAAACCAGAAATGATAATAGTATCGCCAGACTTCCTACAAAAACCAGGCCATCTGCTTGCCATCTGGAATAGATTAAATAGGAAAGTAGCTGAAAAAGCCAGGAGTGGTCATACCAGGATTTTCCTTGCATCGTAAAAGAAAAGATATCAGTAGAGGGTATATTTTTATTTTGTAGAATGAATTCGCCAGTTTTTAAATGTAACCATATATCGAGGTCAAAAATTGCACTGTGGCCTAGAATAAAAATTAAACAGAATACACACGCAACAAGCGCAATATTTATAAAAGGCTCTAATTTTACCAGAAAATTTTTTGCGAGAGTAATATTTATCACTTGTGAAATGGCAATCTTAAGGAGAACAAGGCATCCCTTCTTTCTCCGAATTGCCTCCTGATATACGATCGACTAAAATACCAAATCAATAAACTATGATAGACAATAGAAATGATATTTTTAACGGATGGCGGCATGCTTGTTTCTAAAGCGCCAGAGAGAAAAATAATTTTGGCAAAAATAAGTATTTTACTCAAGATTATTATTACAGAAAGGAAGAGCAAGAGATGGTAGCTAGTTAAATTTCGTTTTAATATGCCTATACCTAAGATTAAAGAGATAACCGCGGTGGTTAAGACAAATATGAAAACCTCGGGGGGTTTAGCAGATTTTCCCAATAATAGGCTTACAATTACAGCGATTAAAGTAAACGAACCGATGATAACCTCCGTCAGGCCAAAAAAAATAATTCCCGCATTTCGCAGCATATTTTGAATATAACTACCTATAAAAGAACCCTCCAAATTTTTAGCAATACTTTTATTAGCCCCAACTGTTCTGCTTCGCTCTTTGGTAGACATGTAAGAGCTTTGATCAGCTTCGCAGGACTCGGTTGGCAACAGTTAATAGCCCCAACCGGATTTTCCGCCACTGTTTCTTTGGCGGACTCGCCAAAGTCTTAGTGACGAGGAACCGGTATCTATAGCCTTCACAAGGAGAAAACCCAAAACGTAGATTGTTTTTATAAGACTAAATTTTCATTGATAGATTACTATAATAATAATCAATCGTCAAGGAAATTATGAGACGATATTTTACTCTTGCGCCCCTCTTATCCCCGCCTGAACGGCGGGGATGATTGCTGAGTGGCGCATTCAGGCGTAGTCATCCTTGCTGGCACTTTATGGTGTTTGCAGTGGTGGTTTTTGCTTCGGCCTCGCCTGTAGACAGGCTCGGCCTTGCAAAGCCCGCTGGGGCGGGCAAAAGAAGGAGATGGGACGAAGTGTTTTCTGCTGGCATTACGTATCCTCACTCGTCTCTAAAAAGCCCCCTTTATTTTTATATGTGGTTCTGCTTTTTTATGCTTTGAGTCATTCGCCTATTTTTTAAAAAACTATAAACCAAAATTTCGCCCCTAAATATAACTTCTGATATATAAAACATGCTCGCTGTCTAAAATAGTGTTTTTGAAAGAAAGTTATTTTTAAAGACGAGCGAAAGGAAAAAGAAAGCAAGAAAGCAAAAAACATTGAATTTTGAACTCTAGAGGATATAATATAAACTAATAATCAGTTTATCTATTAAGAGTTTTTATTTAAAAAGAGGAGGGCTATTATTTTATGTCTAAAAAATCTGGTATTAAGAAAGCGGCTGATCTTTTTTTAATCAGTTTTATCACTTTATTCTTTGAAATTTTATTTATCCGATGGATACCGTCCAGTGTTCAGATTATCGCCTTTTTTACCAATGTAATTCTACTTTCTTCTTTTTTGGGATTGGGGATAGGCTGTTTATTAACCCAAATAAAATTTGACCTGATGATCCTATTCCCACTTCTGGTATTAAATCTGGTATGCCTGATCAATGGATTCAACAACGTAGAGATTGCGGCTAATTTTATCAAAGGAGAGCATCTTCTCGGATTCTACGGAAGTCAAGGCGTGAACTTTTTACTTATCATTGCCGTTATCTTTATATTTAATACATTGATTTTTGTTCCTCTGGGTCAGAAACTAGGGAATTGCCTTAAGTATTTTAAACCTCTTCTGGCCTATTCCATAAACGTATTGGGCAGTATCTTTGGGGTAGCAATGTTTTCCTTTCTTTCCTACATGATGTTTAACCCGTTTATCTGGTTTTACTGCGGTTTAGCTGTAACCCTTTGGTTTTATATCTCGGAGAAGAGACAGCTGATATTGCAGGGTTTCATAATGGCGCTTACGCTTTTAATGGTTACGGGTATAAACAGAGGCTCGCATTGGTCACCATATTATAAAGTAGATATATCCCCTTTATTCTCAAGGGATACAAATAAGGTCAAGGGTTACTATATCTCGGTTAACAATACGCATCACCAATACGCTTTCGATTTGTCGGATAAGTCGATAACAACTTATCCGGAATTAAAACACTATAAAGAGATTTACGAATTCCCTTATAAGTTTATTCATCCTAAGAATACCCTGGTTTTAGGAGCAGGGTCTGGCAATGATGTATCCGCCGCCTTGAGGATGGGTACTAAAGAGATATACGCCGTAGAGATAGACCCTTTAATAGCCAGTCTGGGTAAGCATTTGCATGAAGAAAAACCTTATCTGGCAAAGAATTTGTATTTAGCCATTGATGATGCGCGTTCTTTTATTAGGAAGACAGATAAAAAATTTGACCTGATTACCTTTGGGTATTTAGACGCACATAAGGTTTTATCGCAATTTTCAAGCGTAAGGATGGATAACTTTATTTATACCGAAGAAAGTTTCCGGGATATAAAAAACCATCTGAATCCAGGCGGTATGGTATCGTTGACGTATCTGGTGTTTAAGGAATGGATTGGCTCTAAATTGTATGTCGGATTGAAAAGAGTTTTCGGGGATGAGCTTAAGGTTATAAGGACTACCACTTATAATCCAAATGATACGGTTATATTTCTGGCTGGTAACGGAGTCAGAAATATCAATATTTCTAATATGCCGGATTTTAAATTATACGATGGATTTGATGAGAAAACGCAGTTTATTACTGATGATTGGCCATATTTATATCTGACTAAAAATAATATCCCCATCCATTATTTGATAATTATCTGTTTCGTATTGATAGTTTCCTTTTGGGGTATATTCTCTCTTAAGGTGGCCCCTCTTTATAAATTTGATATGCACTTTTTCTTTTTGGGTGCGGCCTTTATGCTTCTGGAGACAACCAGTATCACCAGATTCGCCCTGCTATTCGGTTCTACCTGGGTGGTAAACTCAGCAGTTATAATTTCAATACTGATTATGATTCTTTTGGCGAATCTTTACGTGGAAAAAGTTAAAAGAGCCAATATAAACCTGTTATATATACTACTCATTTCATCCATTTTCTTAAACTGGATACTCAAGCCAGATTTTTATTTATTGTTTAATAAAGCAATGGGTATTGGATTAGCATCGTTTCTTCTATCGCTTCCGTTATTTTTTGCCGGAATAATTTTTGCCACTTCCTTTAAAGAAGTCGATGATGTATCGGGAGTCTTTGCTTACAACCTGTTGGGCGCCATAGCCGGCGGAATTTGTGAATACATTTCAATGGCAAGGGGATTCAGATTCTTATTTATCTTGGCTATATTAATGTACTGCCTATCTTATATAGGGCTAAAAAGAAAGAACAAGCCAATTTTGCAAATGGCGTAAATTTTGTTCAGACCTAAACCTACCACCACCTATTCGAATTTCGTATTGCGCCACCCCTTAAGATCATTTCTGATTAAACAAAGAGATCGTAAATCCGCCAAAAATTTTCAAATTTAAAACTTTTCTGGTTGCTTTATTCGTTTACTCTTTAGTTATATTTTTGGTCTAGAAGTTGTTTACAGGCTTTACTGGTATTGGGTCGGCAGGAGCAATAGATTAGTTATTACTAATCGAAAATTCTTCCAGGAACTGATGGAATCTATGAGAGAATCTTTGTGAGAAATATGCTATTCTGAATACAAAAAGAATGCAAGGATAAGAAAGAATATCGCAGGCACAATTATCGAAATAAAGATAAACAGCCTTGGTTTCAGAACTCATAAATTGCAAATTCCCAAGCAAGCCGAAATTTACAGGATCATCTGTATTAGTGGCTCCACGACCTTTGAGGGCTTTACAAATGATACAACTTATCCGAGTCTACTTGAGATGAAAATTTAGTCTTATAAAAACAATCTACGTTTTGGGTTTTCTCCTTGTGAAGGCTACCACTTGGAACGGTTAACCCCAAAGACTTAAGTCTTTGGGGCGGTTTCAAAAAGAGGTAGACTTCATTTTTGGAGTCCACTTTTATTTTGTGGATAACTTCACCTAAAAAGCGTTTTTTCTCGCCAAAGGAAAAATCTGAAAAATTTGCCAGAAATTTTTCGATATCTCTGGCTGCATTTTTTGCTGAACAAGTCAAAACAGCCCTTCTCCCCAACATTTCTTCAAGCCTCATCAGTTCATATTGAGATTCGTTAAGTTCCGGCGCTATCCTCTCTAGTTTTTCATTTATTGCATTTAAGGTATAGGGTTTTACTCCTTTCTCCCCCATCCATTCAAGCAGATTTTCTTTTTGGTTTTTAAGGTTTGCTACTTTCCGCGAGAGGCGTTTCTTGCGAATTTTCAAAGCGGGCAGCTCAGCCATAAATTTATTTTTTAAGTTGTTTATAGTGGCGTATAATAACTCCTCGTCAGAATAAAACTCTCTAATCTTATCCAAAACGCTTTTCTCTAATATATCGGCCCTTATATAATCCGTATTGCAGTTTTTATGAATCGCCCTATTTGTACACACATAATACTTATATTTGTTTTTAGGTGGGATTCCGGGATACAACACATGCATGGCTGAGCTGCATTTATTGCAAAAAATTAGGCCTGTGAGAAAGTTGGGACTCATAAGCCCCCGCGTTTTTGCCTTTCTTGTTTTTAAATCTTGTTGTATCTTTTCAAACTGCGCCTCTTTGATGATGGGCTTGTGAGCCCCAGCTACTCTCTCGCCGCCCCAACATAAATAGCCGATATAGACGGGATTAGTTAGTATCCGATAGACGGCATTTTGCCGCCAGTTTCCCCTTATGCCCTTGATCTTGCGCTCATCGAGATAACGTGCAATATTGATAACTCCCATATTTTGCTTATCCGCAAGCTCGTATATCAAACGTACTACTTTCGCCTCATTCTCTTTAACTTTTAAATTGGGGCTATTAAGATAATAGCCATAAGGGGCTGGGCCGCCATTCCACTTCCCTTCTTTCATTCGCTTTAGCATACCCATTTTGGTTCTCTGGCCTATGAGTTCACGCTCATATTGGGCGAACGAACCAAATTGATGAAACATAAACCGGCCCTCTGGCGTAGTGGTGTCTATAAGCTCGGTTATGGACTTAAAGCCTATATCAAAATGCGCTAATTCTTCTACGATTTCTATAAGGTCTTTGAGCCGGCGAGATAAACGGTCTATCTTATAAACCAAGACCGCCTCAAATCGTTTCTCTGAGGCGTCGTCAAGCAGCCGCTTTAAGGCTGGCCTATTGCGGTCCTTAGCTGAGAAACCGTCGTCAGAGTAGATTTCTGTGGCGGCCCAGCCCTGACTTTTAACGAAGGACTTGACCCTATCTACTTGGGCGGCGAGAGAGTAGCCTATTTTGACTTGTTCATCTGTGGAAACCCGCACATAAATTGCACATTTCATGGGAAACCTCCCCTGTTACACGCTTTGGGTTTCCACCAGCTTTTTCCAAGGGCAGAGAAAAAACGCTTTTTATGTGAGGTTATCCACAAAATAAAAGTGGACTCCAAAAATGAAGTCCACCTCTTTTTGAAACCGCCCCAAAGATTTAAGTCTTTGGGGTTAACCGTTCCAAGTGGTAGCCCCAACCGGATTTTCCGCCACTGTTTCTTTGGCGGACTCGCCAAAGTCTTAGTGACGAGGAACCGGTATCTATAGCGCTAACGGGATTTGAACCCGTGTACTCAGCTTGAGAAGCTGATGTCCTAGACCAGGCTAGACGATAGCGCCACTGTCTTAACTAAGATAATATCATAATTTCTTGAGGGGTCAATAAATTTATTCCTCGCCCAATAATTAATATAGATAGCGGCTCGGAATATCCCGAGTTTCTCGCTAAGATTTCTTTGGGAAACGAGGGAATAAATTTATTGACCCCGACCTTTTTATATTATAAGATTATTTAGGCAAAAGGGTGGGCATTACTATAGTTACAATAAAATACGATAACAATGCAAGCAGGCATAGGAATAAGTACAGCTAAAGATCTACATCAGGCAGCTAAAGAGGCTGTCGAACAGGCAAGGATTAAGATAAGTAAAAATATCAATCTAGCAATTGTTTTTAGTTCTATCGAGTTTGCCCATCCAGTGATCCTTAAAACAATTAGCAGATTATTGGGCTCGGTAAACATCATCGGTTGTAGCAGCTCAGTCATTATCTCTAATCAAGGCATACTCAAACATGGTTTGGCAATCATGCTTTTGAGTCTACCCCAAGATATACACTTCAATACTGCTTATGTGAAAGACATAAATGCATCATCTATCACAAATGCAGGAGAAGAACTGGGAGAAAAATTACTTTATGGATTCAAGAATATCCGTAGAGATCTGGGTATAATGCTCTGTGACGGTTTAATACCGGAGGGTTCACGTCTTATTTACGGCGTACAGGAAAGGCTAGGTAAGAGTTTTCCCTTAGTAGGCGCTTCAACTTCGAATATCACTGGGTCTAATAAAACTTATCTCTATTTCAACGAGAGTGTATTAAACGACGCTACTTGTGGCATCATCTGGGGTGGAAAATTAAATTTTGGTTTAGGGGTAAAACACGGATGGAAGGCCTTAGGCAAAGTCCGCACTGCGACTAAATCCCAAGGCAACACTATCTATGAGATAGACAACGCTCCCGCTGCCAAGCTTTACGAAGAATATCTAGATTGTGATTTAAGCAAACTAAGGAAGGAATTAAAATATATCTCGATATTTTATCCGATAGGGATATATCTTACAGGAGAAGAGGAATATCTTTTGCGGAATATCATTTCTATCACGGATGACGGTTCTCTGCACTTGCAAGGAAATGTGCCGCAGGGAAGTCTCATCCGCCTGATGATTGGCACAAAAGAATCCTGTCTTAATGCAACCCGTCAGGCTGTCGATGAGGTAAAAAATGGCTTGCGGGGCCATCAATATAACTTTATATTGGTATTTGACTCTATCTCAAGATACATACTATTAGGAAGACAGGCCAATCAAGAATTGGAAATCATCAAAGAAAATTTTGGTCAAGATGTACCTATAGTTGGCTTATATACCTACGGTGAGCAGGCGCCTTTAAGGGCGATTAATTATCAGGGCAGGGCATATTTTCATAATCAGACCATTACTATTTTGGCCATCGGCACTTAAGGTCGCCTGCCGACGAGCGCTCATCCATCGTTGATTAGCCATAAGGTAAATCGCTTTATGCAATTGGAGGATAGGTTGATATGTTAATTACCAATGAGCTAGTTAGCCAATTAATTAATATAATGGGATTGCTGAGTATGGTCACCATAGTCTCGCTCGCCCTCATACTTACCTCCAAAATGGAAAGGTTAAAACAGTTACAATTCGAAGCGGAGAAACTGAAGAAATCCTTAGAAGAAATGGATGAACAAGCCAAACTCATTGTACGTACCGATATGGAGTTAAACAAAACCCAAGAAGAATTGGATAAAAAGATAACTGGACTCTATGCCCTGCAGAGATTGTCGCGGGCAGTAAGCACGACCCTGGAAGAAAACCAGATTTTTAAGATGATCGAGGCTCCTTATTTTGAAGACTTAGGGTTCGAAAAGGCCTGCGCATTTTTATGGAACGATAAAGAAAAAAAATTCATTGATCACATAAATATAGGTTATCTTAAAGATGAGACTGAAACGATAAAACGCCTGCTGGATTCAGAGAGGGATATTTATTCTGATTTAATCAAAAACGCAAGAACTATTTCTTCGATTTCGCTGATAAAAGACCTCGACCTTAAAGAAAAAATAACCGAGATTTTTCAGGTTAACTCTTTTGTCATCTCTCCGATTTTACCCAAAGAAGGTGATAAAGGGCTTTTCTTTGTAGGAACAGAAAGCGTGGATACTACAATCGATGAAGGCGATGAAGAGTTAATCACTATATTGTCAAACCAATTAGGCCAAGCCTTGGAAAATGCTCGACTTTTTGAAAAGACCTGGCGCGCCCATCAAGAATTGGAACAAAAGGTCGATGAAAGAACCCGCGAATTAACTTCAGCCGTGGATGAAATAAAAAAAGTAAGCAAACGTAAGAGTGATTTTATTTCTGCTGTTTCGCATGAATTAAGAACGCCCCTCACCTCGATAAAAGGTTATGCCTCAATTTTACTAACGGGAAAACTCGGCGATATCCCACAAGATGTGCGAGAACGTTTAGACAAGATAAACCGACACAGCGATGAGCTTGTGCACTTGGTAAATGACCTCTTAGATATCTCCCGCATTGAATCTGGTGGGGTAACCATGAAACGGGAGACGCAAGAATTAAGATATATTGTTGGGTACGCCTTTGATTTGTTATCCGGGCAAATAAAAGAAAAACAACTGCATTTTAGTTTTGATATCCCCGATAATGCCAATAGCGTATTTGTAGACCACAGCCAAATTGAGCGCGTCTTTATCAATCTCATTAGTAATGCCATAAAATTTACTCCAGCGCAAGGCACGATTATTATCCGTAGTTATAAAATGGATAAAGAGATACAGGTAGATATTGTTGATACAGGATGCGGTATACCCGAAAAAGACCGAGAAACAATCTTTGAAGAATTTTATCGTGTAGATAATACGATTAATGAAACTGTAAAAGGCACCGGGTTAGGGCTAACCTTAGTCAAGCGCATAATCGAAGCCCACAATGGCAAGATTTGGGTAAAAAGCAAAGAGGGTTCTGGCTCAACCTTTAGTTTTACTTTACCCCAACCAGTATAAACTATGGCTATAAAAATACTCATTGTTGACGATGACCCGGATATCAGGGATATATTAAAACTTACTTTATCCGAAGAAAATTATGAGGTTCTAGAAGCGCAAGATGGTGAAGAGGCCTTAAAAGTCATTAACACAAAACCACTTAATCTCGTATTGTTAGATTATAAAATCCCCAAGGTCGATGGCCGCCAGGTCTGCCGCGAGGTCAAAAAAGACCTTCTACTGCGCCACCTGCCTATAATTATGGTAACGGGAAAAGGAGATATCAATGACAAGGTAGGTGGTATCGATGCAGGCGCAGATGATTATGTGGTCAAACCCTTTGAACCTAAAGAATTGCTCGCGCGCATCCGCATGGTTTTAAGGCGCACGGAAAGAGATCTAGAGGCAAATCCTTTAACCCGTCTTCCGGGAAATGTCTCTATCTTAAATGAACTCTCGCGTCGGCTGGAAAGTAAATCCCTTTTTGCTGTTTGCTATATTGACCTAGATAAATTTAAGTCTTACAATGATAAATATGGTTTTGAGCACGGAGATGAAGTTATCCGTGAGACTGCCCGTATATTAATCCGCAATATTCAACAATACAGCAATCCTGATGATTTCATTGGTCATATCGGAGGTGATGATTTTGTCATCGTGACTATCCCTCAGTTGGTGGATAATATCTGTAAAAAAATAATCGCTGATTTTGAAAATACCGTGCCTTCCTTTTATAACGAAGTGGATAGGAAAAATGGCTATATCATTGCCCGTGACCGCAAAGGCAATGAACAAAAGATTCCCCTACTTTCCGTATCTATCGGTGTGGTTACTAACGAACTCAGAAAAATCGAACATGTGGCCCAGATTAGCGAGATTGGCGCAGAGTTAAAGGCCTACGCTAAGAGCCTAGAGAGGAGTAATTACGTAAAAGATAAACGCCAATTGGATCGCAGAAAGTAATTCTTAATTTATAATCCCGCATACAAATAACGTAATATCAACTGCATGCGGGATTATTTTTAGCCCCTCGCTTAAGATAATTAAGCCCAATAGAAGCTCGGGATTGAATTCGCCTTCGGAGAATTCAAGTGCGCGGGGGGGGAGTTGAACCCCCACACCTTTCGGCACAAGCCCCTCATGCTTGCGTGTCTGCCATTCCACCACCCGCGCAAAATCAAAACTGGCTGCCCCTATTGGACGAAATTTGCAACTGGCTGTATACGGAAGAAGCGGAGAAACTGTGTCAAGAACTGGCTATCCTTACCTAAACTGCTCCTTTACTTGGGGGCGGGTGAGGTAGTTTCTGTAAACCAATCGGGATGCCAACACTCCTTAAATAATTTCTCCTTGAGTTTTTTATAATCGCTTAGCCCTATATTTTGCTTTTTGTTAAGAGTATTTATATCTAACATCCATTCATAATCAGTATAAGTGGTGCCTTTTCCTACTTGTTCATTAAAATAAGGGAAATCCCAATCTGTCCCCATCAATAAGAGTATTTTCTTATCATTTTTTATAAAATACATTGGTAAATATTTTCGCTGTTCAGTTCTATGGGAACTTTGCTTCCAAGTGATAATATTATCGGATTTTAATTCCAAGATACCATCTTTAAGATTCCAAGTTCCAATATCATAAATAGTTAAAGGAAAAATGTCTGCCCACTGTAAGTAGTAGAATGTTTTATCAGGAAATAGATAAAACTCCTCTCCTGAAAGCCCAGGCATATCTCTTGTAAAAGGCTTTGAAGAATAGTGTCCAAATAATGTATCAGGATTGTCTGCGTTAATCGTGGCTTCGGTTATTGCGGGAATATATGACTTTATGGTATTTATAATTTCCTTATCGGATATCTCGTTTTTGCTAAAAGCGGACGAGGTGAACAAAAATAATAAACCTACTAAGAAAATCCCTACTTTCATTTAGTCTCCTTTTCTAAATTCTATCCCCACAACCCCTCTGCAATATATTCTATCACAGAGGGTTAGGAAGTCAATTACTGCGCGTGTTGGTATAGGTAATAACTGTATCTCTTAGCGCGCATAAGGCTATTATATATAGGTAAACCTAAAATATCAAGAAATAAGACATACCAGAGATAGATTTTTGTCCGTTTTGTCCGGTATTCTCAGAGATAAATTGGCGTAATTCGTTATAGCAGAGATAGATAAGGCATGTCCGCCTCAAAGGGGTGGACATTGTCACTAAAATAAATTTTGTCTGGGTAATTTTTTTAAAAAACCGGTTATATTTTTTGAAACCTTCGGTAAGCATCATAAGGCGTGAATGCTTGGATCATTTCTTTGTGTTTGGGGAGAGGCACCTGCGCTATCTAGTAACGCATTACTCCAGATACTATAATACCAAAAGGCCGCATTCGGGGATTAACCGGATGTTTCCAGAGACACAGCTACCTCAGGGGAAGAAACAAAAGCTTTGCTGCCAGGAAGAATTAGGCGGATTGCTTAAGCATTATTATTGGAAATATGGATAAGTGCTGTATACCTTTTAACCAAAATTAAAAGAGGTATCCCCTCCCACTCGCCCAGAAAGGGCTCACCATAAAAAGACTCTCTGTAAACAGGTAAACAAAAAGGCTATTGACCGTATGCAATCAATAGCATTTAAACTCTCCGATTATGCGAAGAGAATAATATTACTGGGTCGCTGGCTGAAGCAAGTTAGAACCTGTTTGATAGTGGGTTAACGCTTAATCCCACCTAAAAAACGGGTATATTTGTTGCAGTAGTCGAGCGTTGAGCACTTGCTATTTCGAAAATGCGCTATTTCACTCTTATTTTTTCTCTGCGAGCTTTGTCGTAAATCCCCTCACCGCTTCAAGTATATCTATCGGAACAGCAAGAACAACTGTATTGGATGGACTAGGTCCAAGACCGTCTATTGTCTGTAGAGTTCTTAACTGCATAGCGCCTGGAGAAGCGGCCATCGTCTTTGCTGCTTCCGCGAGATTAACGGCTGCCAGCTTATCTCCTTCTGCCTTAGTTATAGTGGCCCTCTTTTCTCTTTCCGCTGAGGCCTGCCTAGACATCATCCTTTTTAAGTCTTCGGGCACCTCTACGTCTTGAAGCTTGATTGCGGTAACTTCAAGACCCCAGTTTTCAGCTTCTTTTTCAATAACCTTTTCGATTTCATCGCCGATCTTTTCTCTTTCCGCCAAAAGCTCATCAAAACTCATTCCGCCAACCACGTCTCTTAATGCGGCCTGCGCATACTGTGAAACTGCATAGAGATAGTTTTGAACCTTAATAACCGCTGTTTGAGCATCTACAACTTTAAAATAGACGACGCCGTTTATCGCTACAGGGACGTTGTCTTTTGTTATAACCTGCTGTTTAGGGATATCGTTGGTTGAAACTCGCATATCAATGGTCCTTGAATATTCAATAACCGGGATAATAAAATTTAATCCTGGCTGGAGTGTCCTGGAATATTTACCAAGTTGAAAAACTACGCCTGTTTCATACTGCTGGATGATTCTAACTGACGCAATGATAATCACAATCAAAATCGGGATTAAAAAAACCAACATAGGCATACTCCCTCCTTATTTATAAACGCTGCAACCTGCCAGTGTGAATATTAGTTATATAATTATACCCTGCGGTTTTTGATTATATAAAAAATATAAAGATAGTTTTTGGCATTAGAAACCAAAGTGCTATCTTTTAAAAACCTATTTTCCTTACTCTTAAAAACCGGCTATATTTTGCACCGGTCGGGATTAGCCATTTCGCAACACGTCAAAAAATATTTTAAGCGAAGCTAATTCTGAAAAAGTTAAAAATGTGCATTACTTGGAGAATAAAAAATTTAATCTTTGCCCACCCACTAATGATGAGCAAACATTAAATTTCTCTTTAACCGATTATTTTCTCTTATGGCTTGCACAGCGCTTTGATTTTCCAGATGCAAAACTTTTACACGGCTTACCTTCTTTTGTTTTAGCAATACATTTTACTTTTGCCAAGTAAATCACCTCCCTTCTAGTCAATTATTTAAACCCATCACTTCTATAGCCTAGTGCAATACTTATTATTAGTCAAGAGATATTAGGTTATCTTTACAACTCTTTGGTACATTTCCTGTTACTTTATGGCAACTAAGACCCGCACGGTAGAAAAAACTATATCTGTCCTACAGAGTAAGACATATTAAGCATCCTAAGACTCTGTCCTTATAATATGTTATTATACCATATAACTATTATTTTTTAACGAACTTCGGTAAAGCTTCATAATCAATTTAAGGAGGAAGTGGTGCAGAAATACTGGGAATTCACTCAAAAGAATGTGTTTAGCGAACTCCTATCTTTACTGGGTAGGATAACACAGGAAAATTTAAACCAGCAGATTTGTTTTCCTAACATCCATAAATAAAATAAGGCCCGCCACTGTAGTAGAGCCGGGCCTTATCTACATCCAAAATTACACCTTTCTTACGTTTGTTGCCTGGGGGCCTTTTGGACCCTCTTCAACTTCAAATTCAACTGCTTGTCCCTCGGCTAAAGATTTAAAACCTTCGCCCTGGATCGCATTGTGATGAACAAAACAATCCTTGCTTCCTTCATCAGGCGTTATAAATCCATAGCCTTTCTGATCGTTGAACCATTTAACTTTACCTTTTGCCATTATCCGCTGCCTCCTTCCAATAAGATTTTAGCAAATAATAGCAAAAAGAAAAAACGCAAAGCGAATTACTTCTTTACCTTGCGATTGTAAACTTCTACTCGCCTATTCACTAAGTAATTTAGTATACCCTAATCTTGGCTCTTTGTCAACTAAATTATAAACTTAGTAGCGCAAGGATTATTTCGCACTTTCGTCGCACGGTGCAAAAATTATATCTGCTATACAGAGTAAGACATATTAAGCGCCCTAAGACCCTTCCCTTATGATATGTTATTATACCCATAACTATAGGTCTTCAAAGGATTTAAATAATGTTTTATGGTCAATTTAAGGAGGAAGTGGTGCACAAAAATATATCGAGAATATTCTGGATTTAGAGAAGAATTTCCTCATCTATTCTTTTCGTTTGGCTCTTATTTATTGGCTCAAAATGGTGTAACAATATTATAGAAATTTCTCCTTAGGCACATTAAAGTAGCCGTATCGTAACCCCGGAAACCTATCCCGTAGCCGCTGCATCACTGTACGAATACCCAAGAGCCCGCTGTTGTGACAAACCTTCAGTCTTTTAAAGTACCGGCGGGGATCGTAATTCAAATTTCTCCACTGAATCATGTCTATGCCGG
>Ga0315294_10000480_pt1 | contig 42706 bp, 36 predicted proteins | sample YL17G13_40_MG_FD_203626 | JGI IMG/M metagenome (GOLD analysis project Ga0315294, IMG submission 203626) | Sediment microbial communities from Yellowstone Lake, YNP, Wyoming, USA - YL17G13_40 | ecosystem: Environmental > Aquatic > Freshwater > Lake > Sediment | place: USA: Wyoming | collected... | reverse complement strand
TTTTCATTGTATTTGAGAATTTCAATCCATGGTTGTTCTGCCTCAAATGCTGAAAAAGTTGTTTTCAACTTTTTCATTTTTTTTGCTTTTCTTGAATCTCGCATTCAAATAAATACCCTGGAAATACACTGGCGCCCGTGCGTATTATTCAAAATTCTATTAATACTGTTATTGTTTTGAAACTTCGCTGCGTATTGCGCATAATTTCATTATATTTCGATATTTCAATTTTACCTCTTCCCCATTTTCATGATTTCAAACAATGCAATTCCCGCAAGCGCGCATCCGCCGGACAGGGCAAGCTGTGGGATCGAAAGCGCACTCAAATGGAACAATCCCTGAAGGAATGGAACGTAGAGCACGAGCGCAAGCAGGAACAGCGTTATTATGAATACGACTGAGAGAGCGGTGTTCTCGTTGTTCCACGTTTCAAGAATCGTCCTGCTCTGGGAGCGCGCTGAGAGCACGAGCGCAAGGTTGCCGAAAACAAGCGTCGTGAATGCCATTGACCTTGCGGTTCCAATTCCCCAATTTCCGTTCAAAGTGTATAAATAAATTGCTGAGACGATGGCAAGCATGACAAGCCCCTGGAAAGCGCTTGCGATGAGGGTTGCATTGGAAAAAAGGCGCTCATTCGCCTTCCTTGGCTTGCGCTTCATTATGCCCTTCTCTTCTCTTTCTGCTTCGAAAACAACAGAGCATACCGGATCGATTATCAATTCAAGGAATGCAATATGGACTGGAAAAAGCACGATGGGCCAATTGAGGAGAACAGGAAGGAGGGAAATTCCAGCTATTGGAATATGGATTGAGATAATGTATCCCATTGCTTTTTTTATGTTGTCATATATTCTTCTTCCTATCCTCACTGCCTTCACAATCGAAGTGAAATTATCGTCAGTCAGGACCAATGCGGAGGATTCGCGCGCAACTTCAGTTCCCCTTCCTCCCATTGCAATTCCCACTGCAGAAGCTTTCAATGCAGGAGCATCATTCACGCCATCCCCGGTCATCACCACCACTTCGCCATTCTTTTTCAAGGCTTCCACAATCCTGAGTTTCTGCTCCGGAACGACTCTCGCGAAAATGCTGGTTTTTTTTATTCTTTCGCGCAACGTTTCATCGCTCATTGCACTTAGCTCTTCACCAGTTATGATATTTTCATAATCTTTGAAACCGGAATTCTTCGCGACCACTTTCGCAGTCCCTGGATAATCCCCGGTGATCATGATCACTTTTATTCCCGCCTCATAGCATTCCTTCACGGATGCGGATACTTCAGGCCGGACAGGATCTGCAAGCGCAATCAATCCATTGCATTGGAATTCAAAATCATGCTGGCTTTCCGGAAGACTCTTCGGGCTGAAGTGCGCCTTCGCGACTCCCAGCACCCTTAATCCCTCCCGAGAAAGTTCAGACACCTTCTCCATCAATTTTTCCTGCTGTTCTTTTGGAAGGTGGCAGAGGTCGAATATTGCTTCCGGAGCTCCTTTTGCCGCAATAAGATATTTCTTCCCATCCGGAGCCCTCCAGACGTGGGAAAGCGCGAGCAGTTGTCCAGAGAGAGGGTATTCCCTCACAAGAACCCAGTCCCCATGAAGGTGCTCTGTTCCCGAAAGCTTGGAGGTTCCCGTCTCCTTTATCGCCCTTTCCATGGGATCAAAGGGCTCCATCTGGCTTGCAAGCACAGAGTATTCCAGAGTTTCATGCGCTTCTTCCGGAAGCTTCCCGTCTTTCATCGAATAAATTTTCCCGTCAATCCACATCTTCTCAAGGGTCATCTTATTCATCGTGAGGGTTCCTGTTTTGTCGCTGCAGAGAACGGTTGCGGAGCCGAGATTCTGAATAGCATTCATCCTCCTTGTGAGCACGTTGTGCTTTGACATCCTCCACGCGCCGAGAGCAAGGAAAATCGTGAGAACGACGGGGAATTCCTCAGGAAGAATCGCCATGGCCAATGCAAGCCCTGCCAAAAACCCGCCAGTCCAATCCCCCCTCGTCAGCCCGTACATCACAATTACAATCACGCAAACTGCAAGCCCCGCTCCCCCGAAGATTTTCACTAATTTCTCTGTCTCTTTCTGAAGCTCTGTTTTTTCAGGCTCAATCCTCTGCAATGCTTTCCCAATCTTTCCAACTTCAGTGTTCATGCCAACCGAAAGAACGCGTGCAATCCCATGCCCCTGCGTCACAAGCGTGCTTGAATACGCAAATGGAAGATTCTCCCCTCCGGGGCGATCTAATTCCCTCTTCCCATCCCACGTGCTTTTCCGTACCGGCACTGATTCACCAGTCAGAAGGGATTCGTCCACCATCAAATTGCTGCTCGAAAGAATCGCAACGTCAGCGGGAACCCTGTCCCCTTCAGAGAGGACGACGATGTCATCGCGCACGACTTCCCTTCCGGGAATCACCAATTGCCTTCCATCCCTGATCACTCTCGCGCGCGGGCTTGAAAGGTCCTGGAGAGCTTCCAAAGCCCTCTCCACTTTCCTCTCCTGGTATATCGTCATCCCTATTACTCCAAAAACGAAAAGCATGAGCATTAAAGCTCCCTCAAGATCCCCTAAAAAGAAATAGAGAATGCTGCATGCGATAAGAATCAGGAACATTGGTTCGCGCATGGTTTCCATCGCAATCTCAAGAAGAGTCCTTCTTTTCTCTGCTGGAAGCTCATTGAAACCCTCTTTCAGAAGCAGTTCCGCAGCTTCATTTTCGCCTAATCCCTTGTAAATCTCTTCAACGCTTTGAGCACGCATCATGAAAGAAATTTAGATAAAAACGCTTAAAAGAGAATATGCTGCACAATTTTCAAAAAATAAAAAACCTTGCTCATTCCGTATTTGTAGGTTGCTCCCTCCATGAACTTTTGTCAACGTCCCCAAAAACAACCCATGGGAAAATCGTCTCGTTCGTTCTCAGGCTTGTTTTTCTTTGCTTTGCAAGATCGAGCATGATTTGCTGAACACTATCCAATCCTAATGCCTGCGCAACTGCCATATCCCCCCCATTCAATGGCAGCATCATCATCCCATTCCTTCTTCCATCTTCAAGCGCGCTTCTTGCATCCCTGTTGAAAACCGCGTCATTTGGATCATGGATTGCAACGCAAAGCCTTTCCCCAATGGCATAGAGTTCAGGAAAATCCGCCTTTATTTTCTCAACGTCATTCTGCAAAGAGACGAATTGATCAAGCTCTCCGAGCCCATACAGCCCCAAAGCATCAGAGATTTCCCCCCTTGAAACGAAGCGCGTGCCAATAGCTCTCCTCTCCCTTTCAAAAAAAGGAAGAAAAAACGCCAAGTGTTCAGGAACGAATGCTGCAATATTCAGCACAAGATGCGTGTTCTGCTCCTCCTGCGAGAATCTTGATGATATTTCCCTCAAAAGGGCAATGAAAGTAACGGGAGTGCCGCCGTTTCCATTCCCGCCAATTTTTTCCCTTGCCCTTTCTATCAACGTTCTTTCCCTCTCCCTTATCCTTCTAATTTTTTGCTCAAGATCGTCTATTTCAGAAGTCATTTTTCTCAACGTTGGAACTATCGGAGGCTTCGAAATCATTCCCTCCATAGTGAAAACACTTTTGCAATAACTGTCCACAATAGTCATTGAATCCTCGTTCCAAGTCCTCGAGGGACTCCATTCGGCAGTGAACCTGTCCAGTTTTCCAATCAACCCATCATATTCCCTTTTCAATCTATCCCTTTCAGAACCTTCAGGAAGCCCCCTAATATATTCCGCGGTTTTCATTTCATAATAATGTGTTACTGCCCTGCATCCATGCCCAGCAAGGGTTTTTCTCCGCCCCTGCGCAATCAAAAGCCTCAATGCTTCTGAACGCAATATTCCGATTTCCCTGGCTTCCCTTGGCCTTGCGGCATAAAGGGATGAAGCAGCATCATAGAGCCTTCTTATTGTTCCTTGTTCAATTCCCAAAATCCCATCGGCGCTTCCATCAATAATTGCATCTGCAACCCTTGCATTTGAAATTAACGTGTATTCAGTATCCCCCTTGATGTAATGCATTGTTCTCTCCATGAAAGAGAATGGCTCTGGAACGTGGTTTGAAGGAAATAATAAGTGCTCTTTGGAAAAATCAATGAGCTCCCTCATTGAAGAATCGCTCTCCCTGAGCTCTTCCAAATCCTCAAGGGAGAGGGTATCCAATGGAACTCCACCCAAGAACCTGAACAGCCAATTTATCGCCCTTTTGTCTTCACTAGTGAATTCCCTTCCTTCTGCCTTATGCGCTGCAATGATCCGGTCCACTTTTCTTACCATGCTTATGAATTCAGGCCTGAAGGAATCAGATCCCAGGGGAAGGCCGAACTCTGCCCCTATGTCATAGAAATAATTCAGCGTTTTCACGGGATTTGGATTCAAATAGCCCATCTGCCTTCTCCTTGAAGCTTGTGCAAGCATCCTTCTTCGTGCTCTTACGTATTCCGGAGGGGAAAGGTCTATGTCAAGCCTTTCAAGCATCTCGCATGCAACTTCGCGCAATATCCCATAATCCTTCATTACGTCAGAATAGGAAATCACTGGATAAGAAGAGCCTTTTGGGAGTTGCACGACAACTTCCTTTTTCATGAGTTTTTCCCTATTGGTTCTTCTTTTCAGGGGCCTCACTCCCCTCACTCTCAATCCCATCACCATCTGGTCGATTTCCTTTGCAAATCTTGAAATCACGAGTTCAGCAAAGGGAACGGTTGCTCCTTCTGATTTTTTCGGATATTTCCCAGTCGCCCTTGCATGCGCGATTTTATTTGGAAGCCCGGCCAGAATCCTTGGAACCGTCTGCCTGATTGATACATACCTTCTGTAATGCTCTTCAAAAGCTCTGGGATATGATTCAAAACCGGAGGGATCGAAAAAGGGCTTGAGGGGAGTTCTCATGTGCTCCTCAAGATAATCATCAGGGGCAATCACTCTTCCCTGAAGCCATTTGACCATTGTATCAACAGTGCGGGTCTTGGAGGGGTTCTGTTTCATATATTCTTCCAACGAAACTGCCCCCATTTGCGCCTGCTCACTCCAGTAATCCTGAAAAGAAGAATGAAGCGGCGAAGCAAGAAGTTCATAGGCGTTTCTGCTTATTGCCGCAGGCTCCATTTCCCTGCATTCGTCTATTCTCGCGAGCAGCCTTCCTCTTGTTTCCTCGCTTCCTTCGCTCAATGACTTCTCTTCCAATCCATTTACAAAGCCTGCTTGTGCCAACTCCCCAATCATTTTTTCGCGCGCTTCCCCTTCACTTGCAAGTTCGCCCTCCACTCTTTCATGCAATTCTGAAACGCATTCGTCAAGGAGCGCAGTCCTGAATCTCGGCTGCCTGTTTCTCAATATGTCCCTTATGTTTCTTACCCATGAAGAAATCGTCCTTTCTTTGATTTTTTCAGAAGGGGTTGCGCACAATTCCTCAACTGTCGGAATGCTTTCAGTTGCATATATCACGCCTGCGCTCCATAATCCCCTCAATAACCCATCCCTCTGTTCCGAAGAAGCACCCTTGACCACTTCCTCTGTTTTTCCAATCCATTTTCCAAAATGCTCAGCAGGAATCCTCAGAGGGGACAAATCTCCAAGTTCCTGCTCGTTGGAGAAAAGACCATCGACTTTGTTGATTATTCCAGAATAGAATAGTGCGGAAATGACTTTTGAGCGTTTTTGTGGATTTACGCTTCCGAATAGTTCCCTCAAATGCGCGTGGTATTCCTCGCTTTCATCCCATGCTTCCTCCATCCTCTCAACCAGCACGTCCAAATATTCTGTTGAGCAAAGTATGTATTCATCCGGCGCAAGGTCGGAAATGGGTTTTTCAGAAAAAACAGGGGAAACAGTATCGCTTCCTTCATAAATGCAGACCATCACTTTATTTTCCCTTCCATGTCCATCCCGCGCATCCAACTCCACCACGCCCATAGAAGTGTTGATCTCATATATTTCTGCCTGCTCTTCAAGTTTTTCCTGTCTCTCTCTTTTTCTCCTCACTTCCCTCTCCTCCCGTGTTCTGGCTGCGCCAACTGGTTTGGTCTTTTTTGCAATTTTTTTTGCAAACAGCACCTTAAGTTTTTCCAAAGGAACCTCAACAACCTGCTCCAATCCCTCCCTTAACCGCATTCTTCTTCCAGTGCGGATTCTTCCCTGTGAATTTAGTAAAATCCCCGGAATAGGGGGCGCAAGTGCTAATTCTGCAGAAACCATGAGTTTTTTTAGCATGTTAATATTTATAAATACAATATACGAATTAATATTATGGCAATGCAGGAGAGGGTTGCAAGAAGAAGTTCAAAATCCGCGCATAGGGATTCGATTCCTTTTGGAGAATATGCCGTGCTTGTGGAAGGGAAGCTTGGAATTAAGCTGGATCAAGATAGGCTTCTTGATGAAATTGGGGAAGTTGGAGGGCAAATCCGTATAAGGGGAATTACAATACATGTGAGGCGGGGGGATGACGAATTCCTCTCAAATGTTGCCGGAAGAGCAAGCGAACTCTCTGAAGTTGAAGGAAAGTCCGTGAGGGTTGAAATTGAAGGGGAAACGTGCATTCTGACAATAACCCCGCCGAGGAAAGGGGGTGCAAGCCCAAGCGGAATTGTATTTGGATTTGTTTCTCCCGAAGGATTCATTCCTCCAGTTGAGTGGATCAGTGAAAAAGAAATTGAACAAAGAAATCCAGCACTGCTTAAAGAAATAAGGCAAAATGCAGCAATCAGGAGAAAAATAGGAAATGGCGAATTGTTTTTTCATGTTCCCGCAATCAGGCAGCTTGTTTTTGATTTGATTGGGCGGGAATCTCAATTGATTTCTCACGATGCGGAAGTGGATGTTTTTGAAAGGCAAGAAGAGGATTTTGAAGGAATTGAAATGGAAGAGGAGGAAACTCCTGAACCGGTTCCTAGAAAACCGCACAAAGGGCCAATTGAAAAGGGAAGCGCTGAAGGAATTGCATTGGAAGAACAAAGGATTGAAGAAAGAAGAAAAAGAGTTAAAGCAGCGTGTGGAGAGCACGGCGTGATTCCAGTCGCGCAGGCTGCCAAAATGACCGAGATTGATGGAGAGACGCTGAGATCTTTTGCAGAGCAGCATCCGGAAGTTGCAATGGAAATTGAAGGAGGCTGGTGCCTTAAAACCGATTTTGTCACAACTCTGCAAGAAAGAATAAGGGCTAAAAAAGCCCAACAGGCTCCCCCAGAAGCAGCTCCTCCAGAAGAAGAAAGCGAAAAAGCCGCAACAAAGAAAAAGAAGCCGCAAGAAATGGAAGAAAAGATGGATTATGCTGCCAAGCATATTCCCCTATCCGGAGGGGATACGCAAGCGCAATTCAATAAAATTATGAATGGTTTTGAAGAAGAAGTGCGCAACAGGGCTCTCTGGGTGTGCGAAAACCTTAATTTGCAAAGAGAAGAAGGCAAGGGAAAACCAAAAGCAAGAGCTTCAAAGAAGAAAGCAAGCGAAGAAGAATCCGAAGGAGAATCCCTGGAAGACGAATATACTAAAAAATTAGAAAAAGAGCCAATCCAAACCTTAAGGGAATCAATACTTTTCAATATGGTTGTTGTTGCCAAGAAAACTCCGGAAGCAGTTTCGGATTCATGGGTGTCATTTACAAGAATTCAAGATACAATGAAGATGCGGAAGAGGGGGAAAAGCTTGCAATTGGCAAGATTCCTTCCATTGAAGCTGTGCTTTGGAGTGGAATGAGACTCTCCCTGCTCATTGAAGCGGTTTATCAAAGGGATAAAAGCGGGCTTAGCAAAAGAATGTTTGAAGAGGGGAAGAATGACGGGATAGTTCCAAAAGTAGCCCTCCGCACGCAAAATCTCGAAGGGGCGCGGTATTTGAGGCTCTATGCAGTTGCTCGTCTTCAGGTGTGCCCTTATTTCCGCGCTGCATTCACTGAATTGGTGAAGGAACAAGGCCATTCAATCAGCATTGGATTGGAAGAAATGGTAGAGCTTGACAAGAGGGCGGAAGAACTGAGCAAAGAATGAATTGATGCTTTTTTTGATAATTTTTGTTCCAATTAATTTTTCCCTTGCAATCCCTTAATAAATTACCTCAAAAATCCGCGTATCTGCAAGGAACCTCTAGGGCTTCATCCTCTCAAACGCCTTAACTCCCACGAAATTCGCTGCAATCACGAACACTGCGAGCGCAATGAGATTGAGATTCATGTCAATGTAAGTAACTCCTATGAGAGCGCCCCTGAACAAATCCACAATATACGTAACCGGATTTATGGAAGCAAGCATTGCAAGAGGGCCCTCCAGATTGTTGACTGGAAAGAGCGCGCCTGAAAGGAAGAAGAGCGGAAAAAGTACGAGGGTGCTGAGAAGCTGGAATCCCTCCGGGGATTCCATGAAGCTTCCAACAGTGAGCCCAAGCGCGCAGAAACCAGCTGAAGCAAGCGCAACCAAAAGAAGGGCTTCCAGAAATACAAAAGGAGAGTAGCTGAGCCCAATGAAATATCCCGCAATGAGGATTATGGTTGATTCGAATAATGAGATTGTAATTCCTCCAAGAACCTTCCCGAAGAATATGGAAGACCTGTTCAATGGTGAAACGAGCACTGCTTTTAAAACGTCTATCTTCCTGTCCCACACCAAATAAGCTCCATAGAATAATGAGGAGAAAAGAAAAGTCTGAACCAATATTCCTGCGAAAATGAATTGCTGGTAACCCACTCCCTCGATTGTCACGCTCGGCCCAAGCCCTGCGCCAAATGCAACAAGCCAAATCAGAGGGCTTAAAACAGTGGAAATTATCCTAGGTTTTTCCCTGAAAAAGACCTTGAATTCCCTCCACCAGATTGCATAAATCCCTTTCAGCCTGTCGGGCCTGTTCAATTCAATCCCATTCATTTTTGCCATTTACTCATCCCATATTTTTCCTTTTTATAAAAATATTTTGTCATGGAGTGAACACGAATGATTATTTTCCAGGCAAAATACCATATGAAATCATATATTCTCATAATGCAGGGGTTGGATGTAAAGAAGGAGGGGGTGCAACCCCCGCCCTTTTTATTGTTTGTTTACGCTCTCCTGTATAATTTTGTCAAACCATCCCCCTTCAGCCCCTTCAAATCCCCTTCCGGTGTATTTTATGAAAACGTCCTCAAGCGTGGGGCTTCTCACTTCCACGCAGTCCACTTTTCCAGCTGTTTGAAGAAGAACCTGCAGATTGGAAGCTGCATTGTCCACTGTAATCAGGAATTTTCCATCCTTCTTTTCAACCTTCTTCACGAAATCCAATTTCCCTATCCTTTCTACATCCAAAGAAGCCGAAGTGAGCGCAACAAGATCCCCCCCGACTTTTTGTTTCAGGTTCGCGGGAGTGTCAACTGCAACTGCCTTTCCCTTGTCTATTATGCAGATTCTTTTTGCAAGCTTATCCGCCTCTTCCATGTAATGGGTTGTGAGAAGAATTGTCATGTTCAATTCCTTTACAAGCCTTTCAATGTATCCCCACATGGTTTCCCTTCCCCTTGGATCAAGGCCAAGAGTGGGCTCGTCAAGAAACAGGATTCTCGGCTTGTGAAGGAGCCCTCTTGCAATCTCGAGCCTTCGCCTCATCCCTCCGGAATACGTTTTCACCAGATCATTCTTCCTGTCAGAAAGCTCAACAAGCGCAAGCGCATCCTCTATTCCCTTTTCGAATTTCCCAGCAGGAATCCCGTAAATCATTGAATGCATCTTCAAATTCTCATATCCCGTGAGCAGTTCATCAGTGCTCGGCTCCTGGAATACGATTCCAATGCTCTCCCTCACTTTTGAAGGCTGCTTCAAAATGTCGAACCCATTCACTTTCGCGCTTCCTGAAGTGGGCTCAAGAAGGGTTGCGAGCATTTTTATTGTGGTTGTTTTTCCAGCGCCATTTGGCCCCAAAAGCCCGAAAACTTCCCCTTCCTCAATCTTCATGTTGAGTTCATCAACAGCCTTCAGTTTCTTGTACTGCTTCGTGAGGTTCTTAGTTTCAATCACTGCCATGAAAATAATTAATCCAGAAAAGAATATAACCGTTGGCAAAAAACTTTTTTAAAATTGGCGTTCCTATCATTTTGCAAACGCTTGCATTAAAAATCCGGAAAGAATCGCGATTCCCGCAGCTGCAATGAAAGCAGTGAATGCTCCTGAGACAGCCCAAATGAATCCGAATAGGGCGCTTGCAGGAAGATAGAATGCGCCAACGCTTGTATTGTATGCGCCCATTGCCATAGCCCTCTTCTCCTTTCCTGACAAATCCGCAATGTACGCCTTGTTCACTGAGTCATCAGCAGCAACGAATATTCCATAGAGCGCAAACAGCACCCCCACCTGCAATATATCAGAAGCGAATGCAAACCCGATGCATATTAGTCCATAAAGAATGAACGCTGAAGAAATGATCAATTTCCTGCCAATCTTGTCTGAAAGAGCGCCAACTGGAATGGATGCACACGCATAGAGAACATTGTATACTGTGTAGAGAATGAGAATGCTTGCAGGATCTATTCCAATCTCATTAGCTCTCACTATGAGAAGCGCGAAACTGAAATATGAAAGCGAGAACAGGCAGGAGATGATGAGGAAACTCTTGAAATCATGCTCAACCGCCCTTAATGAATCCCAGAATTTCGGCTTCTTTTGCTTGAGTTCTGCCTGAGCTCCTTTTGGCTCTTTTACAAAGAAGAATATTGCGGCAACTGCAATCACTGCAGGGATTATTGCCCCATAGAAAACCATCCTGTAGCCGTTTTCGCTGCTTCCAAAAGCGCTCAATATGAAATACGCGATTATTGGCCCTGCAATAGCGCCTAATGTATCCATCATGCGATGGAGCCCGAAAGCCTTTCCCCGCGTTTTCTCATCGCTTGATTCCGAAATAATTGCATCCCTTGGGGAAGTCCTTATGCTTTTCCCAATCCTCTCCAATCCGCGGAACACAAGCACCTGCTGCCATATTGTTGAAAGTGCAATTCCAATCTTGATTATAGAAGAAAGCCCGTAACCTGCAATAACGAAGTCCTTTCTTTTTCCAGTGATGTCGGACCAGTATCCCACGAATATATCAAAAAGGCTCGTTATGCTGTCCGCAATCCCTTCAATCAATCCAATGATTTCTTTTCCAGCGCCAAGAAAAGTAGTGAGGAATAGCGGAAGAAGGGGGAATATCATTTCGGATGAAACGTCGGTGAAAAAACTGACTACTCCGAGCACTATGACGTTGTTCTTGAGCCCGAATAGCGTTTTTTCCTTTTCCATGAACATCAACCAGATGAATATGAATATTTTTTTGTAAAACAATATAAAGGGAGCGCGAGAGTGCTGAAAATAATATAAATCTAATTTGCAATCATATGTAAGGTGATTTAATGAAAATTTCCTTTATCGCTTTATTAGCAATCGCAGTATTGTTTTTCGGATGCGCGGGAGTGCAGCAGCCATCTGGAGGACCAAGTGGAGAAAACAAGACTAACAATCCCCAGTAAAACCGGGAGAAAACAACACTAGTCCTCCTCCAATAAAACCAGGTTCAAGCAGCGTGGAAATATCCGGCTTTGCCTTCAACCCTTCTTCACTTACAGTTGCAAAGGGAACAACGGTTACATGGACGAATAATAACAATGTCGCTCATACGATTGTTTCAGATTCGGGCGCATTCAGCTCAAGCGAGCTTGCAAAGGGAGGGAGCTTCAGCTTCACCTTTGATTCTCCTGGAGAATATCCCTACCACTGCTCAATTCATCCTTCCATGAAAGGCAAAGTGATTGTCAATTAGCATTTTTCTGACCTGGATTTGCTCTTTTATACCTGCGCGTCGCGATGGGGCGCAAGCGCACCAAAGCGGTCACGCGCGGGAAGCGCCCGCTGCGAAGCTCAAAATGGCGAGGTTGAGTTGCATGATGAAAACAAAAATGAAGGAATTGAGGGCGCGGTATGGCCTGACGCAGGAAGAGCTTGCGAAAAAAGTCGGAGTAAGGAGGGAGACAATAGTGTTTATTGAGAAGGGAGACTATAATCCCTCCTTGAAGCTGGCGCACGACATAGCCAAAGCCCTGAAAACCACAATAGATGAACTCTTCATATTCAATTGAGGAAAATATGATCGTACCATAAATGCGCATTTTTCAGCCCAAATGAAGCGTGATATTCGAGCATACGCGCAGAGCTTTTTTAAATCCTGAGGAAAAAATAACATGCGTTTGCGCATACTTTGGTTCATAAATTCTGAATGAATTGCTCAAAAACGAACTCCACAAACGGCTTATCGTCCTTCAGTTCAACAGATTTGATCAACCCATCAAAATATTCCCGTGTGTTTTTTGAGATGTTGAGCATCGGATAACCTGAATCAAAAAGCGCCTTATTGAGAAGGAGGCGGGACATCCTCTTGTTGCCGTCTTCAAATGGATGAATCTTATAGAAGTGAAGATGAAGCAGGGAGGCAAGCTCTATCCCATTAAGTTTTCCCATGTTGGAATTGTACCATTCAATAAGTTCTTTAAGCTTTTTTTCAATTTCTTCCGGCGAAGGCGGCCTGAAACCTATTTCTTCCACTCTTTCACGGCTTCTAAGGTAAATGTAAGCCTGCTTCTGCCTGAATATTCCAGGTTTTCTTTCCTTGTATTCTGCCATGATGATGCCGTGAAGTTCAAGAAGAAAATCCATGCTGATTCCCTGTTTGCTTTCCTTAACAAACCTCAACCCCTTTATCATGTCCAGCGCAACCCTCAGATTCTCATCCCTTATTCTTTTGATGTTTTTTCCAGCAAACTCATAGGCCAATTCAGCATCCTCTTTTGTGATTGGGACTCCTTCAGTTGTTAAAGTTGTGTATATGAAATTGACCGTATCTATCTCTTCCTTTTCATCCTGTGCAGTCTTTCCAAGCCTCTTCATTTTCTGAACATAAATTCTCCTCTTTTTTTCAGCTTCAATGAGCTGCTCTTTTGAAAGGAACAAATGGGCTGCGTTTCCCAAGAGATTTTCGTAGATTTTGTCCAAAAGCTCGCGCTCCTTCCTTCCGAGCTCTTCTTTTTCGGGAATCCTCCTCCCTAAAAATTCCGAAAAGGTTTTCGGTTTTTCCAACCGCATTGATTTTTCCAAATAGTAGTATTCATGGCCATTGACAAGCTTTTTCCTTATTCTCATAAGTATATTAAGCAGACAAAGTTAATAAGACTTACCACACATTTTCACTGTCAAATGTGTGTCTAAAAATTACGTCAGAAAAACTTACCACACATTTTTCAAAAAAATGTCAGATAAGTGGAGAATTATTTGTTCATTCAATTTTAGGTGACTACATTAAAATAGGCTGTAGTCACCTTTTCTTCAGCTTATTCTTAAGCTCACGATATTCCTTTAACATTAATTCAAGCATGTGCCGCAAGTCATTTCCATTCTGATAAGCCTGGAGAGCGCCATAATACTCCATCCTGTGCTTCAATTCTATATTGAGGGGCGGAAGGCCGTTTTTAATGAGAATGTTGTTCAAAAGGAGCCTGCCCACTCTTCCATTTCCATCCTGGAATGGGTGAATATTCTCAAATTGATTGTGCACAACAGCAGCGAGAACGAGAGGAGGATATTTTTCCCTGTTTTTCAAATACCACCCCACAAGTTTTTCAAGCAGGGATTCAACTTCATAGGAAGGCGCTCCGCGGTGAAGAATCCTCCCGAATCCGTCCGCAACCACAACTTCAATTCCCCTCTCACGGAATTTTCCTGCAAAAGGTTTTGAATTCCTGAAAACAATATGGTGTAATTTCTCGATGAATTGCGAAGAGATGTGCTCTTTAGTGTCTCGAATATACTTCACAGCTTCAGCAAGGCCAATCGTTTCTGCAATGTCTTCTTCAGACCTGTGCGCAGGTCTTTTGCCTTGTTCCAGAATCTCCTTGACTTCCCTTGCTTCAATGTGGGAGCCTTCGATTGCATTCGTATCATAAACAAAGCTTTCAGTGAAGGTTATCCAGTCGTTTTCCGAGAGATGCTTTATGTGCAGTTCTCCGCGCGAATTCAGCATCTTCAATTCCTTCAATTCAGAAGAAGAAAGTATGAATTGATAGGGATCACGGATGATTTTGCCTGCTTTAATCCTTTCCTTAAGATTCTGCTCCGCCTTCTTTCGTTTTTCCTGCAATTCAGCTGCTGATAAGTCTGTTCCAAGGTAAATGCGGATTTTTTGCACCTTGCTTCCTTTGCGCAAGGAATGCGACAGGTAGTATTTTTTCCTGCCATTCAATTCACGAATCTCCAAGTGCATGAATTTATTGGGTGACTACATAATATAAATCTTGCCATTTATAGGTGAAAAAGCTTCCTATAAACCAGCGCCAATGCAAATCCTCCCACAAGTGTGAGCACAATCGCCCCTCCAGCAGCCAAATCAAAATAAAAAGCAAGCATTAACCCCAAAACAACCGAAATAATAGCGGAAAACACTGCAAAAAGTATGGTTTGCCTGAAACTTCTGCAAACAAGAAGGGAAATGGAAGCTGGAATCACCAAAAATGATGAAACCAACAATAATCCCACGATTCTCATGGAGAGCACTACCGCAATTGCTGTTAGAACCACGAGCATGATGTTCAGGCGCTCAACAGGGATTCCGGAAGCCCTTGCTGATTCCTCATCAAACGTTATGTAGAAAAGCTCCTTGAAAAAAAGCCACAATGCTGCAAGGCTGATTATTCCCATTCCCAGAATGAGAAGAATGTCGATTTCACTCACTGCGAGGATGCTTCCGAATAGAAAGGAGAACAAATCCGCATTGAATCCATGGGAAAGGCTCACCATCACTACTCCGATTGCAAGGCCAAAAGAGAAGAATATCGCAATCGCAGCATCCCCATATACTCTCATTCCCTTCAATTTCTGTATTCCTATTGCCGCAAGTATTGAGAACACGAGCGCTGAAAGAAGGGGGTAGAAATTGAAGAACATCCCTGCTGCAATCCCCCCGAAGGAAATGTGCGCGAGACCGTCCCCCAGAAGCGACATCCTGCGCAGTACGAGGAATACTCCAATCACCGCGCAGATTATCGCAATGAGAATCCCTGCAATGAATGCCCGCTGCATGAATCCGTATTGAAGAATTTCCAACATATATAAACCCCCTTTATTCATTCACCAAAGCATCATTACGCTCATCAAATGCGTTCATCCAAACGCAAATGCATTATTTTTTTTATTTTACTCGTCGTGGTGGTGCGGAACGAAAGCAAGCCCTTCAGGATAGGCGCAATGCAGTTCCGCCTCATTCAAGCCTTTTGAAACGTCATGGAACGTCACGTTGACGTTCACGCATAGAAGCTTGTTCACGTTTTCAGAAATCACTCCCACATCATGGGAAATGAGCATGAGAGCCATGTCATATTCCTTATTCAGGCGCTTGAGAAGGGAATAGAAGTTGTGCTGGGCTTCCGCATCCACTCCAACAGTGGGTTCGTCAAGAATCAATAGTTCAGGTTCGCCTGCAAGCGCCTTTGCCATGAAAACCCTCTGCTGCTGCCCTCCTGAGAGTTCTCCAATCCGGCTGTTTTTCAGTTTCTCCATCCCAACCATTTCAAGCGCATTCTCAATCCTCTCGTCATCCTTTCCGGAAAGCCCTTTCATCATTCCAGCATTCGCAAATCTTCCCATGCTTGCCACTTCGTAAACGGTTGCGGGGAAATTCTGGTCAAAACCAGTTGCCTTCTGGGGAATGTAGGCAACTTTCTTCCATTCCTTGAATTCCGTTAAGTCTTTTCCAAAAAGCCGGATATTGCCAGAACTTGGCTTCAGAAGTCCAAGGATGAGCTTCACGAGGGTGGTCTTTCCAGCGCCATTCGGTCCAATCACTCCAAGGAAATCCCCCTTTTCAATTGAAAACGTGGCTTTTTCAATTATGCGCTGGTTTCCATAATCAAAAGTCACGTTCTTCAGTTCGAGTATCTTCTTTGCCATAATTACACCAAATTTTTGTTAATTATATTTACATTTTTTGTCTTCTTTTTCAATGCGCGTTCATCCACATCTTTCCATTTATTTTAATATTTTTTTTTATTATTTTTCGTTTTCTTTCGTAATTCATTCGCATTGCAGCGCTTCCTTTATATTCGCAATATTCTCCCTCATGAGAGATAAATAATCCTTCCCCTGCTTCTGCTCTTCTTCAGTCAATCCATGCACTGAATTGAACGACGCAACCGTGCCTTTGATTTCCTGCGCAATGGTTTGCGCTGATTTGGGATTAATCAAGCTCTCAAAAAACACTGCAGTAATATTCCTTTCCTTAGCCTGCTCTATTATCTTCACAATATCCGCAGGTGAAGGCTCTGCTTCCGGATTGATTCCCTCAATTGGAATCTGCGTGCAATTATACTCTTTGCAGAAATAACCAAGCGTTGCGTGCGTTATAAGAATATCCCTTTTTTTGCACGTTTTCATTGTATTTCTCAATTCTGAATCCAGTTCATCCAGCTTCTCCAAATAAATATTCGTATTATTCTCATAATAGCTCCTTCCTTCAGGATCCGCCTGAATGAGTGTATCCCTGATATTCTCCACTTGCTTTTTAGCAAGAACAGGATCAAGCCAAATATGAGGATCCTCTCCTCCTTTAGCTGGATTTGGTGTTGAAATGAGCTGGATTCCCTTGCTCGTATCCGCGCTAATCAAATTCTTATTGTCAATTCCCTCAAGAAGTTTTGGAAGCCACGGTTCCAATCCCGCGCCATTGTAAATGAGCACATTTGCTGAATTTAATTGTTTTATTGTTGAAGGGGAGGGCTCGAATTCATGGGGTTCAACTCCAGATGGAATCAAACTCGTCACGTACACGCGCTCTCCTCCAATATTCTTCGCAAAATCATAAAGAGGATAGAATGTTGCGACTACCTTGATTTTTCCCATAGTGTCCTGCTGGTTGGTTTGCGTGCAGCCAGAAAGCGCGAACGCTAAAAGGAATATGGAGAAAAGCGGGATAAAAGAGAGTATTTTTCGGAATTTCTTCATTTAAATCACAAAAATATCCCGCAGTTAATATTATTAAACTTTTCCAATAAAGTTAATAATACTCAAGGAGCAATATGAGAGCAATACATTAGGAGGTTAATAATATGACAATAATCAGCGTATCCATTGATCCTGAAACGCTTACAGAAGCAGATGAAGCAGTGAAAGCGCTGGGTTTGGGGAGCAGGTCAGATGTTTTCAGGAAGGGAGTGAAGAGCTTTGTTTCAGAATTGAAGCGCGCAGAGCGCATTCCAGAGAATGCAAATGGAGTTTTGATTGCAATCCATGAAGAAAGCAGGGAAGATGAAATCACAGAAATCAAGCACAGGTTTGAAGATGTGATTACAATGCAGACGCACACGAAGCTGGATGCGCGGCATTGTTTGGAAATCTTCGTTCTCAAAGGCGACGGGAAAAAAATAGGCGCGCTTGCGAGCGCGCTCAATTCGAATAGGCACGTGAAATATGCGAAATTGGTGGTGCCGTAGAAAGGAATTTTTACATAAGACTCTCCGCTTGAAGAAAATTGGACTGCTTGGTTAGAGAGATATTGAACATGAGAATCTTATATCAAGATTTTGACTCGTTAGGTACTTGTTTTGTATTATTAGTTGAAATATTTGATTGTATTTCCGGGATCGTAGCAGGGGGGAAGAAATCATTCTCTATTTGTATTGGTAATCTAGGTTTCCCAACACGTGAAAGATAAATGGAACATTTTTGTTGGATGTGGGTTATATAGGGAGGTAACAAACGACATTTCTTATACGCAGACCATTCTCCTCCTTTTTCAACTTTGAGGGTATTCAGCTTGAAGTTAATTACTTCTGCTTCGTTTTCAAATAGAAATATGAAACATTCACCTATTTTTTCGTAGAAACCAATTTTAGTATTATATAGCTCCTTCTTTTTTTCTGGAGGAATTTTTTTCATCTCCAAAGCGTCTCCTTTTATCAAATAAATGTATTCGCATTCGGGCCTGCCGGGTATGGTGTCACACTCAGGTCTTACATTAAGGTAGTATGTGTCACCCTTTTTATATATGTCTCCAGGTTTATCAATAGTAAGGGTGTTGGAACAATACATTGTGCCCTTAAGAAGTTTCTTTACGTCTTCAAGATCATAAACGGATTTAGATAGTACTTTTTCTTCTTCAAGAGCACCAAGATCAATATGAGCTTTTAAAAGCTGGAAAAGTGTGTCGTTGAGTCCATATTTCGGGTCTTCGTTTTCTTTTTTGAAATTTTCCCAAAGCATTTTAGGCCAGCTGCCATTACTCGCATAATAAAGCTCCCAAAAAATTGTATTCTTGGCTTTGAATAATTCGTTTTCCCATATCTTAAGTAGATATAAGGATGGGATTTTGGAGATCCATGCATTTATCTCTTCGATTACTCCTGTTTCTCTCAGTATTGAACTTTTATTCCTAATGTGAATAAAGTTTCGGGTTTCATCATCAAAGTATAATTGACTCTCGCGCAATTTTGATATTATCTCATCATTTATAGTTCCCTCGGGTTCATTCGTGAAAATAAAGACTGGTACGAAACAGATTTCTCTTAACTTTTTTATGAAATCTATTGCGTCTGTTGAGTCCGCTTCGTAAAGTTGAGAAAAATACCCAGGCATTAAACCACTTTCGTAATCTGCGGAGCTTGTGTGCATCCTCCAATCTAAGATTAGAAAATTAATCGTTCTAAAACTTTGTAAGGATGCTCTTGCGTTCTTAATTGATTTAAAACTATATACGGGTATACCATTGTTTTCGATTTTAGAAATTATCGCTTTTATATCCGGATCCGTAGTCACTTCATTATCTATAACAACCGCGATACCTGTACATAGGTTTTCAGGCATACTATTCACCTTCTCCTTTATCTGAAAAAGTAACCACGAAGTTTGCCCCGCCGAGCACTTGTTTGTTCTTTTGTTCGATATACGAAATCTCGAAATCGTTTCGCTCAAGTAATTGCCTAGCGATATAAAGACCTAGACCCCTTCCACTAATACCTTTCGTGGAAAAGAACGGTTCAAAAATATAGGGTGTATCATCCTTTCTTACGCCGGGCCCATTATCTGCAAAAACGACTTCCTTCTTTGAGCCATCAATAATAATAACTATCTTTTTCGATTGGCTGTCTTGTATTGTAAGCCAATAAACCGCGTTGTCTAACAGGTTTATGAATACCTGCAATAAAACGGCCTCCGTACATTTCACAATTAATGGCGGATTGATTTCCTTGATTTCAAACTGTATGTTTGATTTCTCTATCGGGTCAGTATAATATCGTTGAACCGTTTTTATCACATCTTTAATACTAAAACTCTTACTTTTCCTTCGCGTAGATCTAAATAGTGGCTGTATACCATGCATCTGATCTTCTATAAATACAAATTGTTCCTTTAGCTTTTCAAGCGTTGCTCGTGCACGTTCTATATTATCTTGTGCAATCATTTCAAGAAGGGAGTTTAAAGTTTCCTTGGTCCGTTTAAGCATTATCATCAAGTCATGTGAAGCTGCGTCAACGGTAAGGCCAACGCCAGCCAAATCTTCGATTATTTCGGCCCTAGATATGAGGATTTCCTTCTCTTTATTATACTTTAACGTTGCCGTATCAAGCGCTTCTGTACTTTCTTTATCTCCTTTCTTTTGAAGCAAAGCACGTAAACTTTTAAGGTCTTTCTCGGTTTCTGATCCACTAATAAGATGTGTTGCAGTTTTTGATTGCATCCGGATTTTATTCTTTTTAAACTCAGTATTTAAAATTCCCAAAATTCCGAGAACAAGTGTCTTAAGATCACCGTAAGCATTGCCTGCATCGATTAATCCTTCTCTGTTTGTTTTATCTCGTAAATCGGGATTTTCATTACTAGTAATTCCTACGCGTCCCATCACTTGATCATTACTAAGGTACGCGCCCGCCCGGATTGTACCCCGAAGAATATCAAGTCCAATCCAGTCATCATCTGGATCGCCATAAGGGATAACTCGTAAGCCGTCTCGATACAAATAAATTCTATTTTTCTTAATCAAGTCTTTATCGGATTTGTTTAACCGATTACCGATTGAATCCTTCATTCTTTCGAAGTCAAACACATAAAATTCGAACGAGAATGGTCCGCATTCGGGTTTTCGTATCCTTCCTTCTTTATCAGTAAAGCGTTTTTTTACTTCAAAATCGCTAGCAAGATCTTTCAGTTCGATTTCTCCCTTAACGCCACCAAGTGTATATCTACAAGTACCTTCCTTAGCGACCTCGCCAGTCATATGAAGTTCTGCATCATCCATAAGTTCATCTAATCGGTTTTTTTCTTCCAATAAGGGTTCAAAAATATCCCCGTTGATGAGAATGTTATAAGTGAAATCGGTTTTATTGAATGGAGAAAGAAGTTTAGAGCAGCCCTCGGAAATACTGCTGATCTTGTTCTTAGACCAGGTACTCTTTAAATTAGAAATGCGGAGGATAGTACCATTGCTGATTGGTTTATTATTGATCTGCCATCTTTTTTCTTGTATTTCGCTTATTCTATGGATTTCATACTGGTATTTAATATCCTCAAGGAATAACTTGTCTTCTGTTGTAGGTTTTTTTTCATTGCTTTTTGAAAGGAGTTCATTATCGAATAATGACAAATCACATTTGACATAAATTTCTTGGGAGGGTTTTGTTATACTTCGAGTATATAGTTCGACCGTCTTCCCTATTTTGAATACTGCGAATCGTCCAATGCCTTTTTCACCTTGTATTATACGTCCACTTTTAGTTCTATCCAGTCCCGCCTTTTTTTTAAGGTATTTATTTGGAGACGCCGGATTCATCCATGCATCCATTATTATTTCTAAAGTCATGCCATCTCCGTTATCAATAATCTCTATTGCAGAGTCGCTTTTTTCTTGGTATTCTCCGTTTTTTTGTTCGAAATTTATGAAACGTACTTCGACCTGCCTAGCATCTGCGTCATATGAGTTCTTTATTAACTCAAGCAAAGCGATTGTTTCATTTCGGATAAGCTGCTCTCCGATCATTGTAATTAGGCGTGCGTACGGGCGAATATGTAATTCTCCTGCGTCATTGGAGATATCAGTGTTTTTTCCATTCATTGGTAGATATCACCTTCGTATAAATATTAGTATATACTCCTCAGTATGTACTTTTACTCCGTTTGGATCATTACCATGTACGAATTTACCGTTTTCTTTATTTCTATAACTAGGTAGGTTTTTACCTGCAGTAACTCGCTTATTTTTTTTAAATAGTGTAAAGCCATGCTCTTCTGCGATTTTTGAAAGCAAGAAGGCATTGGGTAATGTACATGACTTTACTCTTGCATCACCAACAATCAGAACGAAATAGCGTCCATGCTTAATCTGATGGCTCGCAATTTTTATGAATTTGTTCATTTCAAGGTAATAATTGAGGATTTTTGCTTCTTTGCTTCGCCTAAGGTTGAAAAGTTCATTTTTGAAAAGTAAATCAATGTATTGCATCGAACGTGGTGCAAAAACTTCTACTTTTTTGTGTAGTTTTGTTCCGATGAATTTCTTCTTGAATCTCAAGTAGCTTTGGGGATCATATTTATCCAGAAAATATGAAGACAGACGAAATATGTCGCTATATTCGTAGGAAACTAAATATGGTGGACTAGTAATGATATGGTCCACCTGTTTACTATAACGCACGGGCAACTCATGTGTTGCATCATGTCTAAATAGTCTTGCGGAGGCATTGCAGTCCTTATGTGAGTCATAGAACTTAGAATTTATTCGTTCCATCCTGTTAAACTGCTGCTTAAAGCAACTTGTTGGATCTGCCGGATTCTTTTCATAGTCTAGTTGCGGTTTTATGCTACTAGCCAACCAATAAGATGTTCGTTTCAGAATTGAAGAGAAGCAACAAAGAGCGAAATTCCGAAACGTAAATCCGTCTTGTTTCGACTTTTTTATGTTCATAATTATTTTGGATAAATTGCAAAGGTTCGATTCAGAGTACCACTTTTTTAATTCCGGAAGATTTCCATTTAACACTCCTGAGCTATGGTAATATTTTATAGTCCTAGCTTCGTCTTTTTCTATCGATTCAAAAAGCTGACTCTTAAATTTATTAAGCTTATCCGGTGGTATAGGGGTTGTTTTTGCTTTTGCAATTAGTACTGCAACCGAGTTAATATCTGACCCTAAGCTATTTCGGTCACTGCGAAACGCTTCTACATTAAGAGTTCCTGATCCACAAAATGGATCCCAGATACAATCATTTGGTTCGGTTAACTCGTCAAGTAAACGGTTGATCAATAAAGGAGTAAATTTGGCAGGGTACGAATGATAGCGATGTGTTGCGGGATTCATTTCCGACAGGGTGAGATCATCGAAAGCCAAATCTTCTCTAAGTTCTATATCCGAGTAAAACTGGGCGACATCTCTGGAGAAACATCGGTTTTCAATCATCTTTCTCACCAGTCGAAATGGAACAAATGGGACACAAACCAACTAGAAGTTCTGTTTTTTGTCCGTCTTGTGTGAACACGTTTATATTTGTGATGAATGTGGTTAAAAGGATTTCGGAGACAAAACCTTCATAGAATTGGTTTATAAATTTTAAAACATGCCCTAAAATCTTTTTCCCTTTTGATAGATTATACCTTGTTAGTCACCACTTATACACTATCTTTCTGCAACAATTCCGTTTCCTTAAGATATAATATTCCAAATTCGCTTGATTTCCCGCCGAAATGAACTGTGTTTTTTTCATTTGTGATAATTGCATCCGCTAACTCAAACACATTTTATCGAGCTTTTGTTTATTAACCTCTAGAAAATTTAATTCCTGCGGCAACTAAAATCAATCCCAGAAACGAGATGACTATTTTGTTCGAGAGGTTTCCTACGGATATTGTCCATGGAGCTATGATTAATATTGTACCCACAATCACAGCCATTGCCGTTCCAGAGATTATTGTATTTTCTGACATATTTAGGATATGGTTTTTTGAATATAAATTAACAAAGAAGAAGTTAGGGAATTCCACTTGTTTTGAGTGGTTTGAGAATGTACACTTTCGTTTTGTTTAAATCTCGTCCTTCACGTTTAGTTCTATAGGGTTTTTCTTCAATATCTATCACATAACTTAATTCCTCAAGATACTTATCTATCGTCTTTGGATCGAGGCTTTTATCAAAATGTTTCTGGGAAAAATATCGTATATCTTCTCGGTTCAATCCACCAACATAATTAGGATCCGCTAAAAGTCTTATTATAAAAATGTGCTTTTCATTAATGCGAATTTCCGGTTTTTCCATATTTTTCATAACAAGTTCTATTTTTCTAAGCTCCAAATACAGATTTCGGGTTCCATCATTAAAAAAGATTTCAGAAAACATAATTGGAATAAAAAAAACAAACAGTAATGGAACTATATACGGCATCCATTCTAAGAGAATACTATTTTTGAGAAAAACAATCAAAAAAATAACCATGATCGCCAGAAAGAGTAGTATCATACTTAAAAGCATTATCTTGGCTGCACTTTTACGTATATCAAATTTAACCTTTTTTTGAATTCTGCTCACCCAGTGATTCTTTTCGAAGTATCGAATTCTATCTTCATATGTGTTTTTTAATGTTTTCAACTCTGTTTCAGACATTTTAACGTAATTAACTAGATCATGCTCATCCGAATTAATGGAGTCGTTATTGACCATTATGAAATCAACTCCCCGTTAAATGCCTTTCTTAAAACCATCTTTGGTAAAAGTTCAATAGCGTGATTTTTTCTTTCTAGTTCTTGTAGTGCGTGGATTAGCTCGCCGTATATAGCATCAAGCTTGGCGACGATTTTGTGTTGAATCCGGAAGGGAGGAACAGTAAGTTGCTTCTCAACTAAATATCTGTAATTTCGGCTATACCCCCGTTCATCCAAAGATTTAGCAACTAACAAGAGATTGTAATAAAAAAACTTTGGGATTATCTCTTTATTCGGAATTAAAATCCGTACTCCGTCTGCTCCTACGCAAAAAGGGAAGTCCACATACTTCAATATTTTTGTGTGGTCGCCAAAAATAATAATAGGTGAATTGTATTGTAATACATTTGTTTCATCATTACAATAACCTGCTATAAAATCTTGCCCTTGATCGATGATAGGAAATCTTCCATTTTTTAGATATTGTGAAGTGGGTATTTTTATTTTTGACAATGAATATGTGTTCTTAGAGAGACAATCGACAAAATTCCTTATTCTCCACCCTTCCAGCAATTCTCCCTTAGGATTCGGTATCATCTTCCCTATCGCCGCCTGCATTATTTTATTCACTTTCGACTTTTCCATTTCGTGCTGTTTCTTTACCTCATTGTAATGCTCGAAAAATGCATCAAGCTTAACTACGATTTTTTTTTGAATCTCAAAAGACGGGATAGGCACATCAAGTAAATAAATATCATTTCTATTCAATCCAGGAATAGCTGTGGAAGTATCCATTTCTGCAAGGTTAATACTTTTCAATAAATAATACAAAAATTTTATTTCTGCTTTAATGCCATTCTTAATGGTTATATAATAGGTAGTATCTATTGGGTAACAAGGTTCCGCGATATAATGAATCGCTCCTACAGTTCCTTTTCTCCCAACAATTATTGTTGGAAACCGTATTAGTGGTTGATTATGCCATCCAACTATTCCATTGGAACCATAAACCGGAATTCTTCCCTCCTTCCTGACCTGCGCTGGAAGACCTTTCCCATAATTTAAAACTACTAGCTCTCCTAGCCTTTTTCTTTCCCACCCTTCTGGTAACTCACATTCATTAATTTCCAAAATCCTCACCTAATCGTCGTAGAAGATCCTCTGTTTTTCTTTTTAGAACAGGAAATTCACTATTGAGTGTAGATAAAACAGTCAGCGAAATATTACCATCTATGAGATTCCGTATTTCTGTAATTTCTTTAGGATCCAGTTTCTCACGAATGTGTATTTTTTCTATCATGAAATTTAGATGATTAATTTTATTATGAACTGAAATAATGCTACCCTTATATTCAGATAAATTCTCTGAACCAAGTTTATCTGGTATCTCTGAAATTGGTGCTAAATCAATTAAAAAAAATTTATGAGGTAGAAAACCACAAACAGACTCAATATCCCCCGCATACTGACCCGCCAACCAATTAAGTTGATTACCCCAAGATATTCCAGAGAGAGTGTTAAGGTTATCTGTCCATACTTTTATTGAATGCCTTATTCTATTAAGGTTTTTAATCCACGATTCATATTCCTTCATTTTGTCGAAATATCTCATCGAAATTAGACTAATAAGAATTGCCAGTAAAGAAACGGATATACCCATAAATCCCATTTGTGATTCTTTTGCTATTGAAGTATATATAGAAACCCCATAAATAAATAATATAAATAGCAAAAAATAAAGAACGAATTCCATTTTATTCCACCAAAAAACTTGCCAATATTTCCTTAGATTAATCTTCATTACTCAAAACCTCTTGGATCTTTTCCAAATGCTGAAGAATTTTTTTCTCGCTTTCTTTTATGGCTTCAATAAGTTCTTCTGGTTCAAGATCAGAATCTTCATCTATATCATCTAATTTCAGCCATTTGATATCGAGATGGTAGTTATATTTGTGAATTTCGTCTATAGTGAAGGATTTGAAACGCTCTGTTTCTTTTCTTTTTATTCTTCCATTGGGATCAGTGCCATAACATTTCTCAAAATCTTCGAAGTGCTTTGGAGTTAAAGGTCGATCTTTCTTAGTTATTCCTGAAACGTTCGTTCTCCCATCATAAATCCATACTTTTTGTGTTGGCATACCTTTGGTGAAGAAGATAACATTAGCTTTTACACCGGGCGAATAAGGTGTAAAAGTGCCATTAGGAAGGCGCAGTATTGTATGAACATTGCAATCCTTCATCAAAATCTCAAAAACATCTGCTGCCTTATCCTCAAATAGAACATTATCGGGTACGACTATTGCGGCCCTACCTCCCGGTTTAAGAATAGTTAAAACATGCTGGATGAAGTTTAGTTGTTTATTGCTCGTGGAAATGGTAAAATCATCCCTGTCTGGGGCTTGGTTTGCGCCCTTTGTACCAAAAGGAGGATTGGTTAATACGCAGTCATAACGTCTGCCAGGATCTGGCTCATAAAGAGAATCAGCTAGATAAATTTTCCCTTCAAGCCCATGCAAATATAAGTTCATCAAGGCAAGCTTTTTTGGTCGGGCAACAAGTTCTGTTCCTGAATATGTATCATGGATCATTTTTTCAACTTCGTCTCGATCTATTACTCCTTTGCTTTCATTCATCAGCCATTCATAAGCGCCGATAAGAAAGCCACCCGTACCTGCGGCAGGGTCATGAATTTTGAATTCTTTTTTTCCTCTTGGATCTGGTTTCATGCACTTGATAATAGAATTTATTACTATGCGCGGGGTAAAATATTGGCCTGCTCCCTTCTTTCCTTCAGAAGCAGATTTTTCTAATAACCCTTCATAAGCATACGCCTTTACATCGACTTGAAGAGCAGTCCAGTCGATTTCATCTATAAGCCCTATCAACCGCTTCAAATTCACAGCATTATTGAACTTTGAGAGAGCACCCGAGAAGATTTCACCTAAAATTCCTTCTTCTTTTCCTAAATTTCTGAGAGTATCAATATAGTGATCAGTCAAATCACTTCCAGATTTATCTCTTAAGACTGCCCAAGAATACTTAATAGGAATAGGCAGATCGCGTTCATCCGCCATTTTGAGAAATAAAAGATATGTAAGTTGTTCTATGTAGTCGCCATAATCCATTCCATCATGCCTGAGAACGTTGCAAAAGCCCCATAATTTCTGTACGACATCTGTCATCGTGCTACCTCTTCATTTATTCTTTTAAGTAATTTATCAATATTTCCACCAAATTCTTTGTTTGCTCTTCCCCACCCACCCTGACGAGCAAAAATCGGAATTTTTTCAAAGTCCCTCTTCTCTATTGCCAGATTCTTTATGAGGTGGTTTTTTATCATCGAAAGCCATTGCTTTTGTTGTTCAGTAAATGTTTGGCCTTGTATTACACGAGCCATAGCTTTTTCTACCCGCTCTTCTGCACTCAAGAGCGGTTCATCGTTTGCCGCATGCTTTATTATCGAGATAATATCTGCCAATTCATTTTGATATGCCTTTCGAAGATTGTCTTCTGTAAATTTGTATGGATTCTTGCGGAGTTTTATTCTAATCTCGTGTAATGCATCAGTATTCCAGTCAACAGGCCGCTCCAATAGGATTTTTATGGCATCTATTTTTTCTGGATTCTCCCGAACAAATTTTGTAAATGCTTCAATATAATCTCCTGCATTTATTTCTTTTCCATCAGTTGTTTTAAAAAGATATTCTGATGTGACATTATCTCTTGAATCATATGCGATCAGGAATACTTTTTGTTTGCGGGGATAACTTAAAAGAATGTTCTGGAAACCTTTGTCTCTTAGAATTTTTATTGTACTACTAAAATCAGATGCGAGCATGCTCTGTAGATTCTGTGCAAAACGTCCAATGTCCCCATCTTTTATATACGGGGCAAATTCTTCAAAAGCTTCCCCGCTCATATTTTTCGCAATTCTTTGCAGTCTTTTTACAAGGCATGTTTCATTATACGCCCGATCCCTATTTTTATAAATGTCATCAATTATTTCTTCATTCGTCTTTGAAAACTTATCAGGTGGATCAATTGTAAGATCTGTAGCTTTGGAAAAATAATTCAAAAGACTACCGCCAAAACAGTCGTATACTGTGAAATGGTCTTTCCCTATTGCATCACATCTACGCGTTCCACGACCAAGCATTTGTGCAAATAAAATTCTAGATTGCACAGGTCTTAAAAAAACAATATTCTCAAGTGAAGGAATATCAATACCTGTTGAAAGCATATCAACAGTGACGACAATTCCTGGTTCTGGTCTATTGCGGAATTCCCTTATTTTTTGAAGGGGTCGGTCTACAGTTCCTGTGATTTTTTGAACAAAAGCATCTCCCCTTTGAAAAGTATCCCTGCATAATTTGATAATTCGATCAGCATGAGAAACGTGGGGAAGATCGTTTACAGCAAATATAAGTGTTTTTGGAAAACGACCTGTTTTCTTTTCCTGTTCAAGAATATGTTTTGATAATTCTTCAATTATCTTCTTAGTTGAATCCGGTGAAGTTATCTCCCGTTCGATTTTATTTACTTCAAATTCTCTTTCATCTTCTACATTATCAAGTTTCTCAATTCCTGTGGCAACATCAACAATTCCAACTTGTTCATTTTCCTTTAAAAATAGCCCCCTAATCTTAATATTTGAATGGATCGCTACTGGATCAAAATCAACGAGGTAGCCTTCTCTAACTGCTCTCGAATAGTCATATCTAAAAACGATATGTTCAAAAAATGAAGTTGTATGCGTTGCAGGCGTTGCGGTCAGACCAATCTTTTCAGCATCAAAATAATTCAGAACCTCGCGCCATTTACTTACTTCGGCACTTGTATAACCTCGGTGGCACTCGTCTGCAATTATAATATCGAAGGCATGGATTGGGATATCAATTTTTTCGGCATCTTCTTCGATTTCAGGATCTGTTTCTTCAAACGCCTTATCTTTTCCGAATAGATTTATTCTCATTCGTTGAATAGTACAAACATAAACAAAAGCTTGCCCGATTTTTGGGTTCTTTAAATAATTCGGAGGCATTACCTTAGGATCAAATTTCTCATCGTCAAAGTCCTCCCGTTTAAATCGTTGGCTATACACCTCATACAATTTATCAAATTTCTTTTCAGGTTCTGCTTCGAATGTCGAAAATTCCTTTACTGCCTGAACTGCAAGAGCACGTCTATCTACAAGAAAAAGAATACGTTTTCCATATCCTGATTTCATAAGACGGTAAATTATCTGGACAGTAGTAAATGTCTTGCCAGTTCCAGTTGCCATTGCCATTAGCAATTTTCGCTTTTTTTCAAAAAGTGCTTTTTCAACAGAAAATACAGCTTCAATTTGATAAGGTCTGGTTTTTGGGTTGAGCTTCTGATTTTTCTTCATCCACTCAAGACCTTCTTGTTGCTTGTCAGAAAGTATTTCTTGAAGAGCATTAAGAGTATGAAATCCGGCTACTTCGCGTGAATAGCTTTGAGAATCCCTGAGGTCTTGAAAAAAGATTTTTTCACCGTTAGATGAGTAAATAAAAGGAACATGATATTCACCAAATTGGAATGGTGTATCAATATTACGAGAGTATCTTTGTGCTTCATCCAAAACAGAATATACTCCTAAAGCTCCCTTTTTTGCTTCGATAATTGCTATTGGGAATCCATTATCAAAAAGAACATAATCTGAAGGGCCGGATTTCGTCGGAAATTCTTTTACTGCGACATCAGAATAATCCTTTAAATCCATTTCTTTTTTATACTGTACTATGGTCCAACCAGATTGACGTAATAACCTATCTATCTTTTGTTTCCTTGTTAAATATTCACTATCAATTATATCAATTCCCTGCTTCATATATAAATATACTACAATAAACGTTTTATACCATACTACCTATAGGGTTCAACAAAACGAGGAAATCGTTTCCTTTTTATTGGAGAAACCATTTTTCAATAACATTCTCTTAAGAGCTATAATTTTTTTCCTAGGATTTCAATTCCCTCCCATATTAACGCATGCTTGAACCATTCTTGAAGTGCATTTTTTTCGAGAGAATAAGATTACGAGATAATATATCAGTTCGTTTCGATAAAAACAATTATCTAATGGTATGCGTATTATATACATGCAGGTAAAATACATGAAAAATGTTAAGAACAAAATTCGTGATGTTATTCAACTAAGAGAAGCTGAAATCAACTGCGATGGCAAGATATTTTTAATCGAAAAAGATCTTGATGCAATTAATTTGCTCTCTGAAGAGAAAAAAAAATTTTGGGTTCGAAAAACCCACTTTATTCAACTCGAATTGTTGGCTAATCTATGCTCACTCATAGAAAATTATTTTTATTATCGTAATATAATTTCCAGTTCAACAAAAGGTATCTTTCTCAGAATGCTACGCAATCAAACAGGAGTTGCTTGGGACGAGAGTAACCGAACAAAAAGGATAATTGATTCAGCAATAAAAAAGGAATTCGGATTTCCTAAAAAGAAACCAATACAACTAACAAGTATAGAATGGAAAACCCTAAAAGAAATTATAAAAAGAGAAATATATTTTCATAAACATAATCAGGAACTCATGGCTAAATTCTGGCAGGAAAATCAACCAGTTTACAATATATTCAAACATGGGATGACATTTATTCTTGGAATGGAAAATCGGATCGAAGACGATTTGAATCACTTGTACTTAAGGGGCTATACAAGCTCCAAAGACAAAAAGGTTAGAACCTTTATTCTAGGGAGTAGCCCCAAAATATATCGAGAGTATGATAACCTTCGGAAAATAGTTCACTGTGAGTATCACTTTCTAATCCAAACCACGATATTATTGATGTATAATGAAAGTAATATAGTCGTGCCTAAATTGTATATGCCGATCAAAGATGAAGAAGATCAAATTAAAGGGATATTAAACAAACTGCCCTATACTAATCCAAAGATCAATTTTGTCCGAGAACTTAACATCACAGGAAAAGCCCTTAAAAAGATTGTGAATTCAAAAAGATCAGTCATTATTATTAATAGCGATTTGTTTTATAATCGTTTTAAAGGGCAAGTAATTAAAGCGAGCGCCCCGAGCGATAGCGAACATGCCACTAGTCTGTGATTGGTGGTGGGTGCGAGCTTATTGACAAGTATCGAATGTCTCTATTAAATTTGTATGTGTTTAGCTCCCCTTCAACCGAAAATAAAATATTCTACTTCTGATATATACTATCGGCGATCATTGTGAAGATAACAACTCTGGAAGAAGCATTATCATATATCTGCAAACTTGAGCAGATAATACCAAAAATGGAAAAAAGAATCCAAGAGCTTGAAAAAGAAAACAAGGGATTAAATGCTAAACTTTTGCAATATGAAAATTCAAACACTCCTCCATCAATGCAGAGATTCAGGCCTGCAAATAAGCATGCAAACAATGGAAAAATCGGAAGGCCCGAAGGGCATGAAGGTTCAACAAGGCCTGTTCCAAAACCAGACGAAACAATTGAAGTTTGTGTGGAAAGATGCCCAAAATGCAGGAGAATTCTTGGAGAGCCTCTTTATCTGGAGAAAAGGATAATTGAAGACATTCCAAAGCCTCAGCCTGCAAGGGCAGTTGAATACGTTCTTGCACATTACAAATGCAAATGCGGAGAAGAGATAGCTGCAAAACACCCAAACTGCCCTTCCGAAGGCAGATTCGGCCCGAATATCCAGTCTGAAGTTGTTCTGAGCAACGTGCAGGACAGGCAGCCAATAAGGAAAATCCGCAATTCCATGCAAAGAAGATATGGAATTGAAATCAGCCCTGCAACAGTCCTCTCATTCCTTCACAGGGCTGCGGAATGCCTTGAACCTGAATACGATGAGATAAAGGAAAACGTACGGATTGCAGATGTCGTAAATGCAGATGAAACCTCCTGCCCTGTAAACGGAGATGGCTGGTGGCTGTGGGTCTTCCTGACCGGCAATGAAACCCTGTTCCAGATAAGCAGGAGAAGAAATAAGGAAGTGATTGAAGGAATTCTTGGGGGTTATTCCCATAAGAGACTGATTGGAAGTGACGGCTATTCATGCTATTCTGATTTTGGGGTAAGGCAGAGGTGCAATTCACACCTTATAAGGAAGCTGAAATTTCATGCAGAAGGAAATGAAAAATATCTTCATTTTTTGGAAAAACTTCGGGATTTCTATCATGTCCTGAAAGAAAAAACCTCCGCCAATCCTCCTCCCGAAGAGCGGCGGAAGCTCTACAATTGGGCAGTCGGATGGCTCTGGAGGTTTATTGCCACAACAAGGAAATACAGGGAGCTTGAAAAATTCTCCATTTATGCGGAGAATGGAATGCCAGAATGGTTTACATTTATTCTGCATCCTGAAATAGAGCCTACAAACAACATATCAGAAAGAGCACTGAGAGAACAGGTTGTAAGGAGAAAAATATTTGGAACCCTGAGAAATGAGAAGGGAATCATAATATACAAGGTTTTGTCCTCTGTTATAACAACGTGGAAGCAGAGAGGTTATAATGTTCAGGACAGGCTGATTGCCGCACTAAGCGGCTGAACGAATTCAGAAGCTAAACACGTACTTAAATTTTATAATTAATTATTTATTTAATTTTATCCAGGGGATATTCGCATTTAGCTATCGAATATAATTCTTTTGTTTTAACAAAAAGAAATTTTCTTACCTTAGTTTCAAAATCTCGAAGGGAATGATATGGAATATGTTTGCTCCGTTTTTCAATTTTTTTTAGTAGACCCTTCCACTCGCAATCGTTACGCCACTTATCTTCGATTCCTTTAATTTCACATGTTAAAAACAAGCAATAATTTTGTCCAATTAGCTTAAGAGCCCTATTAAATTCATAGTTTAAGTGCTTAGAAAAAGGCCCGCGAATCACCCCGATAAATAGATGGCTTACATTAATCGATTCGCGCATCGTTTTATAAAAATTCGTGGTCTTCCAATCATCTTCAACTAACTTTACATGAATAGGTATTTCTAAATCATATAATTCTCGTACGATCTCACCAATTTTACATCTTTCTGCTAAATAAGAACCGCTTGAATCTCTTTCTCTAGAACTCGGAAACACAAATATTTGATGCATATTATTTATTTTTTTTCTTGATTTTTTCTCAACATACGGATAGACAAATGAAGGAACATTGTTTTGAAAAAAAATTGTCCCAAGACCTGCCTTTTTCAATGTTCTAATTACTTCTTTTGAAGGTAAATCCTCAAATGCAACAAATATTTTCGTTTTAATCTTCTTAACATGTGAAATGACTCTCTCGAAGAATATATCAGGTGGAGAATCATTTTTTCGTCTAATCTCTATTGCGTATGTACTTTTATCTTTTTTCACGAAAAGATGAAAACGCCATACTATACCGGGAATTATATAATTCTGAATTACTGAAAAACCTTTTTCTGTATAATATCGTTCAAGGATCCCATAAAGATCATTCATCGAATCCACTCATTTTTCCTTTAAGCGACTTCAATAAGGAATATAGTTCAGCTTGTAAATTCATTTTTTCTCCAGATGTCAACTTACGTAAATCCAGATTTGTGAGATCCTCCCGAAGTTTCCTTGAAGATTTAATAATATCCTTTAATTGTTCTAATGGTTCCGTAGTCTGAGAACATATATCTGGTATAGAACGTTCTGGATTTTTTAGAAAGTCTTCAATCTTTTCTTTAACAACTTCTGACCTTAAATTTCCATTTTTTGCACTACGTATTACTTTATTTAAACGTCGAAGTTCTTTGTTTCGGTCTATTATACCATTTTTTTTCTTCTGGATGAATACTTCAACAATTCCTTTTTCGGAATATTTTTCATAAACTGAAGGAAATGTAAATTTTAAGTTTTTTAAAGGAGAACGAAGTTCTGAAAGAAGGTCAAGATCTAGATCAGGTTTTTCCTGCATTTCTGATTGTTTAAACATATCGATAATTTCATTCGAATAATGAAATAAATTTTTATATTTTTGGATCTTGTAGGCTGAAAGAGAAGTCATCCTTTTCAGTATTTTTAAGTCATCCGCACTAAGCTCAATGGGATTCAACCTTAATTTTTTGATAATAAGTAGTAAGCTTTCTGCAATTGCTACGTCTGTCCAATCCTCATGAACATTATGAATGTGAAACATAAGTGAAAGATTATTCAGAATATCTGGTTCTTCTGCAATGATATGTGCAGGAATTTCTTCTTTCCCTAGTTTTCTACATGCTTGTACTCTGCGTTGTCCATCCAAAAGAACGAATTTGGTCTTTTCATTCCTCTTTATTTGATAAACAATTACTGGAACTAAAACACCACGCTGACTTATTGACAGAATGAGCTCATCTTCTGCTTCCTGCCCAAACTTTTTTCTAGGATTAAATTCATTGTTCGAAATATCCTCCAATGGAATTATTTTTATCTCATTTTTAAAACTGGGCATGAATTCAGTAAGTTTTCTTATTCCATCTGTATCCTTCATTTATTTCACAATTAATCAATAACTAGTTGAACCTTATAATATTAATGTATCCCATTTCGGCAGTAATTTCCTATTTCCATATGTCATAATCTTATCATATGACACGAATCTTTGTTAGAATGCACAATAAAATTCATCTCTAAAAGCTGTCAAGTATGCTTAGGCTGTCAATCATAAGTATTGTCGAGCGAACTGTTTAATCACCCATTTTTATATAGGTGAAAACGACTATAAGGTCCTTCACGCTTTTAGGACAATTGCTCGTTCACTGTACAGCTAAATGATTGGTTTTCCAGTTTTATACGATTCAGAAAGCCGGTATTTGCGCATCCATTTTCTGACATGCTTCTCACTATATGCAGTTAATTCCATATTTGATACGAGTATTCCTGCGTTTTCCATTTTAATCAAACGATCAAAAATAGATACCCTACTCCCGACTTTAAGTTCCCGTGCCAATTCATTTAGATGTGCTGATTCTTTTTTCTTGATATATAAAAAAATTGTTCGAGAAATTGGATCTTCAAGAAATGATCTCAAATCCTTATTCGGCATTTTCTTACCTCTCGAATTGCTCTATACTGCAGTATAATGCACGCCGATGGTATATAAACGTTTCACAACCTATGTTAAAGAATTAGCTCTTGGGCAACAGCTAATGTGCGCTAAATCCTATATCTCATTCTTCCCAATACATCAACTGCGTCGCATCTTTGATGAAGAATATATTTAGATTGTAAAAACTTGCATAGAGTGGAGAATATCATGGATCAAACGTCGCAACAGCAATCAAATTCATGCCTAGTCATGCTTAGGCACTGGGCTTATCCTTTTCATTGCATTTATAGCCGCATGTTTCGTTGGTTTTCTCCAGAAATGACAAAGAACGTATGATCATCCCCTATTGTCGATGTTTGGGGTTGGCGGGAAACCCTCTTCTTAATCCTGAAGGCGCCTCGCTCCTTGCTTGGAACGCATTCCTCCAGCCATTCCCGAACATTCCATTCATTCTCATTGGAAACCTGCCCATCCCCCCCTCTTCAAGTTCGTTTGCCCTTGCAAGGATTGGGCTGATCACTGGCGCCCATTTTCCCCTGATTTCTTCTACGCGCGCTATTGCAGTTTTTTCAGCTTTTGCAAATTCCTCTTCAAGCCCGGGAATAGCGTATGCTTCATCATCCGTGATGAGCTTATCAAAAAACCGGTTGCACGCTTCTATATTGAAATTCAGAAATTGGGCATTTGGGAATTCGACTGAAACGAAGTATCTCAGAATGGGAAAAGGATTCTGCACCCATTCATATCTTACGTTTTTTCTGCCATCCTCATCCCAATCTACAACGCATGTTTTATGGCCGCCAAAATCTCTCCGCAGATCTCTTTTCATGGTACATTCTTCCAGCATCCGCCCGATGAATTCCGCTGCCCTCCTTGTCCCCATTTCAGCAAGCGCACGCACCACCAGCAAATACCTTTCCGATACGCTTTCTCCGTTATCCGTTGCATTGAGCAGTCTCATGCAAGGATTGAATGAAAGTGAACCGTATGTCGTCGCCCGGACAAGGCTTTCCTCGACTTTCTGGACGTCTCCATCGTAATACACGAACAGGCCAAGAAGGAAGAGCGTTTGTTCGACAATGGGCATCCCAAGCCTTTCCTCATCCTTTTTCGCAGAATCCAGGATGGAATCAATATTTTCTTCCCCTCTGAAATAAGCAAGCGCTTTTATTGCTCTCACGCTGTCGCACCTGTCATTGAAAAAATGGCCTCCTGCGGATTGCTTCAGCCTTTGGACAGCCCGGGCGTCGTCTTCATCAAGGACTCTGGCGCTTTCGGCGAGCAATTGCGCATCATCTGACTGAAATGCCTGATACATCCTCATGCGGGCGCTGCCCAATTCCTCCTGCCTTGCGATAGCGCGGTCAATCGCAGCCAGCGCGAGCCTCCTTTGTCCACTTGCCGGTACGAGTCGCTCCATCTTTTTTGCAAGATAATGATCGGAAAGCTTTCTGTCCGCCGCCTTGCCTGCATTCCACTGGCTCTTGGGTATGGTTACAGACAAGGCATGCCCCAGCTGTCCGCGCGCATAAGGATGATATAATGTGACCCAAAGAAGCCTGTTTCTTACCCTCACATGATCTGAAAGAAAGTTCAGAAAATGCAATGCACGGGGATTCCGGGATTCTGCAATTGCATTGATTGCCTCTATCTGCTCTTCGAAACCGTGATGCGTGAAGAAGCCTCTGCTCCAATCTGCTGTCATTCCCCCATTGGCTATCCATTCCAATGTATCCATCGAAGAATCGCTTCCCTCAAGAGCCAGCCTCTTCATCTCCTCTCTTTTCATTTGCCAGCCTCCAGATTTTAAATTACTCCTTATATATTTAAATATATGAGCAAATGAATTTTTGATGCATAATTTTTTTAATGGTTGCTCTTGGGTGACAGTCAATGTGCATTAAATCTTGCATCTAATTCCCTATCTGCATTTTAATGCGGAGATATAGCGCTCAACTGCAAAAGGGAGTTTGAGGGAACAGCAATTTGCCGAAGCAAATTGCGTGCTTTTTTCCATTGGAAAAAATACAAATGTCAATTTTCCCTCATACTATATCAGAATTTTTTCGAGCGGAAAATTTCGACCGGAAAACCACCCCATCCCTAGCTTTATAAATGCCACTTCAACAAATAATATTGGGGAATAACAACCCAAAAAAATCAAATATTTCTGGACAAGGCTGAAAGAGCTGGTCCAGAAACAGAAACAACAATAATGCATGCATTTACTGCTCGAAAGACATCTGCTTCCTTCCAGAAGCAGAACCGTTTGCCAAGCAAACAGAAACTTTAGAGCTACCCCAGGGCATGGGGGAAGTAACGCCTTAGGAGATGAGAGAACCAAAATCCCGTCTTTGAATAAGGAACCTGGAAGCCCCACATTATAATGTTGGGAGGATGTCACATAACGCGCATAATATCAAAGGAGGAGTTGAAAATGAAAATAACTGCAGTTCTCTTCGTGCTTATTGCATTAATGGTTCCCGTATTCTCTGTCGAATGCCCCTCAGGCTTCAACTGGGACAGGATGTCCGGGCCGGGCTGCGTGCAGTCCGACTGCGCTGCAAAGGGAGGGCAGTACACTTACACGCGCGACTGCTACTGCGGGGAAACGAGAAGGGCGTGCTATGAAGCAGTGAATTACACTGGATTTGATCCCAAGAAATGCGAAGCTTTCTGCCCTAATGTAAGGCTCATTGGATGCGCGGATGCGAACGGGAAATGCCCGAATGAACAGGAGATAAAAAAGAATCCAACCCAGCAGGACTGCGACAAATACTGCTTGGGGGTGAATGGCCCGAATGGAGCTGGAAAACTAACAGATGGCAAATGCGAATGCAAATGCAAGGAAGGGTATTCTACTTCAGCAAACAAAATCTCGCTCTGCCAGCCTGTGAAAGCAACGTGCGATAAGTTCTGCAAGGAATACAAAGAAAAGAACAAGATTCATGGCGAATTCACGCATGGAACGGTGATTGGAGCAAGTTGCGACTGCCATTGCGATAAAGGCTATTATGCGGACGATTCAACATTGACTTGCAAGAAAGCAGCGAATTGCGAAGAAGTATGCAACAAAACGATTGGTGAAGGGGCTTTGCATTGGGCTGGAACGTTTCCGAACTGCGCCTGCTACTGCAAAGACGAGTACAAAGCTTACAACGTGTTCGTTTATGAGTGGAAAATCGTGTGCAAAAAAGTCCAATGCCCGAAAAACGCGACTTACTACCAGGACAGGGATGTATGCATATGCGATGAAGGCTTCAACCCGATTCCGATTGATGGTGAATGCATTACTCCGGACAAGCTGCACATCTGCGGGGATGCGAAATGCGAGATTTCCAATCCGGATCCAAACCAATATGCTGATTATGTGCCGGAAAGCTGTGCGAACTGCCCTGAAGACTGCGAATGTGAATTCGGACAGGTGTGCAATCCGAATCATCCAAGCAACTATGGGTCAGGTTCATTTCTTCCAATTAAGAATGGATGCATTGAATCGGTTGCAAAAATAATCGATATTGGATGCGCAGACAGGCTTGGCCACAGCCCCTTCGTGCCTCAAGTGGACGTGGAGCGTTCGAGCATATTCAGCCAAAGGGAAGGAGGGGGAGTTTCAGCCGCAGCAATCACTGCGCGGCCGGGAATGATGCTGAATATCGGTGACAGAGTCACATTGAGAAAAGTGACTTCGGAAAACCAGCTCTGCAACCGTCCTTATATCACGCTGCAGTTTGGAGACGTGAAGGCGAGGATGATGCTGGGACAGGTTCCGCTGCACACCCTGACTATCAAAGAGAATGCAATGGAGAGCGGTTGGCCGGAACTTATAACCGCAGAACATGCATACGAAGGGGTGTGGAGCGTTTTTGAGATAGCTACAACCGCGGTGGAAAGCTTTGCTGTCCATGCAGTGCATGCGGTGAATTTCCTTTTGTTCACGAGCGCTGGGCCGTCAGGAGAAACGGAAACGGTTAAAGTATACGTTGAAAGCCGTTTGATTGTGAATCAGACGCCTGAAAAAATCACTTTTTATACGATTGAAGGAAGTCCGATAATCGAATTCAGGGGAAAGAATACGACTCTTTACCCCGGGATGAAGCTTATCGTGGATAAGAATGGCGCATCAACTCCAGTCAACTTCACTGGGGGCGAAATTGATGACTGGTTCTTAACGATTCCCGACCCTCCAGGCGATTCGGGAGGAACCGGGATTGAGGATATTCTCGGTTCTGCAGGAAATTTGATACCCCAATTCGAGATTCCGGATATGGGGAATGCCACAAAGAACATTGAAGAGGGCATAATAGGGGTGCTACGCGGGTTAAATGCGTCTTTCAATGGAAATGGGAGTAGTTCAGGCAATACTTCCGGAACTCCCTGCTGCTGCAGTACAGTTGGTTTGGTGTTACTTATGCTTGTGCTGGCTGCATGGAGCGGAAAGAAGGAGAAAGTTGACGGATAGGAATTGGATTGGAGTTACGAGAGGACATAATTGCGGGATAATACATCAAGAAATATTTATAAATATGTTTATTCATTTGTTATAATGTGTGAATTTATATGATTAAAAGAAAAAACGTAGTTGGCAAATTAATTAATTTTAGAGGTTTGGTATATGCTCCTATTAATGAGCAAGGCGTTGTTTTTCTTTTCGGAAAAATCGCACATGAATTTGGGATGTACGTAGAATTAATAAGAACAGGATACCCCGATTGTATTGCAAAAAGATATGTTGGTAAAGATAAATGGGAGGATATTAGAATTGAATTTGAGTTTAAATCTTCTGATTTCCAAAAACATAAACATAAAATTGAAGATTCAGACATGATTGTTTGTTGGGAGCATGATTGGTTAGAATGTCCAAAAACTATAGAAATTTTAGAATTAAAAAATGAGATTAAAAAATTAGAAAATATCAGTGTAGAAGCTCCAGACAAGATTTCAAAACCAAGTAAATATGACATAAATGAGCATTTTAAAAAAGCGAATAAGGAAAGTATCATACTCTATAACAATTTAAATAAAAGTTTATTAAAAATTGATGATTCAATATATTTCAAACCTCATAAATATAGAATATATTATTATTCCCCTAAAAGAGTATTTGCGGCAATAAAAATAATGAAAAATGGACTAAACATCCATTTATTTACAAATGGCAAAATGATCAGAAAAGTTGAACCTTTTGGCAAAGATTATGGCCAAAAATGGGGAAGAATTTATGTATTTAATACAAAAGATTTTCATATCGCTATATCTGCTTTAAAGAAATCTCATCAATTGATTAATTATTGCATCGATAATAATATTCCCACTGGGTGGTATGCTGAAGCTGAATAAAGCGATAACAAAAAAATTACAAACATTGCCAATTCCTTTAAAATTTTTTTAATCTTCCGCATATTTTTTCATCATTTCATATTTTTTTTTCACAATTCAAGAATAAGAGTATCATAATACCAGTTCCATTTTAACCTTTCGAATTCCATTATTCTGTGAGAGATATTGAGTAACGCTATTCAATGAATTTTAATGTTCAATAATCTCCTGCAAACATTTTTTTATTCATTTTCTTAACCAGAGGTATTTAAGATATGCTCCTACTCCAAAAAATATAGCGCAAACTAATCCGCCCATCTCATCTATTGGAGATTTAACAAACCAAAAATATATTGTTCCTAAGGCCATAAATAATAAAAATCCCCAAGAAGTTGCTTGAGCAATATTCTCTATATTCATTTTGTCACCTCCTTCAGCCGCTGACAATCGTGCAGCGGTGATTGAAAACCGTCATATATTCTCCTCTCCAGATATAGAGTAAATTTCAACTTTGGAATTCACTTTCAAAATAATATGAAAGATAAAGTATTTAAACCTGTATCCTGATAACTATATATGGCACAGGGAGAAATGGATAGGATATTTGGCCTTGTTGCTGAAGCGCGCGCTTTAAATTCGAAGATATTTTCCCTTCCAAGGCTTCTGATTCTGATTTCTTTGGAAAATCTTGGGCCTGATGGCGCCAGCTACCGAGAATTAAAAGCAGGCCTGAAAATGGGAGACGGGCTTCTCTTCACGAACCTGCGCGCTCTCAAAGAAATGGGGTATATCAAAGAATCCTCAATCAAGCTGGAAGAAAAAGAGATGGCTTCCTTTTCAATTACAAATGAAGGAAAAGAAGCGCTCAGCTTGGCCAAAGAATGGTTAATAAAATGGCTGAAGGTTAAGGATGGAGAATTGGGGTGAGAAAATGAATAGGTTGGGAAAAGTTATTGCATGCTTCAAAGAAGTTGGTTTCAAGCCAAACGTTGACAGCTTTCAGGATAAACTTGTCATGCAGAAAGCAGTATGTTTAATGGAACTTCTGGGCTTCGATACTGGATATGGTTTTTCCTTGTACGTGCGGGGTCCTTATTCACCAAATTTCACAAGTGATTTGTATGAAAATAAGGAGAGTGTGCGGGAACTGAGGACTACGGAACGTTTAACCAGCGAAGAAAAAGAACTGATCAGCAAAATCCATGAAATAAGCAACCATTTCAATCCCACAATGCTTGAAATCATGGCAACTTATGCATTCCTTGTGAAAAAGCTCAACAGGGATTATAAGAGCGCGCTTATTGACCTCAAAACCCTGAAATCCTATTATTCTGAAGCGGATATTGCAGTCGGAGTATCAAGGATGAAACAGCTTTTTCCCCCAAGCGAGAAAGAAATTCAGGAAATGAAAAAAGAGTTCCAAGCTTGGGAAAAGGCAAGTGATGAAGATTTCAAATACTAGGGTGGGAATATCGTTGGACCTATTAAAGCGGAGATATGGAGAGTTGATTTGGAAGGCTCCCAAGGGCACGAGCAGAAAAATGAAAGACCTTCAATAGTATGGAGGGATTTTGATCATCTTGGAATGGCCATCATAATACCTTTTACAAGCAGTATTGAAAGGGAGAATATGGCGCATACGCATTGTGTGACCCCAAATGCGAAGAATGGGCTTGAAAAAGAAAGCATCGCCTTGCTTTTCCAGATGAGGGCGATCGAAAAGAAACGGTTTATCAAAAAGCTTGGAGAGCTTGGCGAAAGCGATGTGAAAAGCATCGCATCTTTGATGAAAGATATGCTGAGATTGTAAATTTTTAAAGTTGTTTTAACTTTTTGATTATTAATCGTTGTCATTTATTGGCGAATGAGCATGATGTTTTATTAAACATGTACTTCAAATTCTATTATTATTGAAATTCTCATATATAAGTACGGCGATTTCCATGAAAACCTACATAATCGGTTCTGGAGGAGTTGGAGCCGACTAATTGTAAAGATTTCAAATAACTGCAATAGACCGAAAGGTTTATATATTATCGTATATTAACATGTATTGTGGTGTTATATGGTTCAAATACAAATAGATCTTTCGGATGAAGAAGACAAGATAGTCGAAGTTTTCAAGCTTATGAATAATCTTAAAACAAAGCAGGATGCAATCAAAAAAATGGTAAGGCATTTTAGCATAGAAATAAAACCAAAGCATATCAAAGAGAAAGATTATTTCTCAATATAGAGGGGATGAATATGGAATCGTGGATAACTTATGTAGTAATCGGTGCTGTTGCATTAGTTTTGGTTTTGATTATACGAAGTTGGATAACAATTTATAATAAATTTCAATACTGGTATAATAAAGCTGAAAGGAAATTTGCGGATATTGATGTAATAATGCAGCAAAGAATCGATATGCTTACAGCATTAGCTCAGACAATAAAAAAGTATGATATCCACGAATATAAGGCTTTGAAAGATGTTATCGAAGCCAGAAGTCGTTGGACAAAAGATACATCATTAAATGAAAAAGTTCAGCAGGCACAAGAACTCGAGAATAATTTTATAAGGCTCGCATGGACCGAAGGTGCGAAAAGAATACTGCCAGTGTCGCTGGCAGATGAATTTTCGCAATTCGCAAGGGGTTGAGGGGACGGCGAGACGTCCCCTCACGTATATCTTTTTTC
>Ga0315294_10000478_pt1 | contig 42742 bp, 41 predicted proteins | sample YL17G13_40_MG_FD_203626 | JGI IMG/M metagenome (GOLD analysis project Ga0315294, IMG submission 203626) | Sediment microbial communities from Yellowstone Lake, YNP, Wyoming, USA - YL17G13_40 | ecosystem: Environmental > Aquatic > Freshwater > Lake > Sediment | place: USA: Wyoming | collected... | reverse complement strand
GGGCGGGGTTTCATAACAAGAGAAATGGCGTGTGACGGGTAAGGTCGTCAAAAGCTACTCCGCTAAAGCTGCGAGGGGCATCCTCCGTCGCTCTGCGAAGCAGAGCTATGGAGGATGGAGGCGGGGGGATTCGAAACCCTCGCTGAAAATCACAAAGCTATTGTAAATCAAGAGTTTACAGAAAGCAACGAAAACCACTTGGCGTCCAGCTTGGCGTTTTCGCTGCAGAACGACCCCGGGCTTGGTGCTGTAGTTGATATCTGGCCCACACTTCCCCAGCATATAAAGTCAGCGATCAAAGCATTAATTCAAACATGTACCAAATAACGGAGGCGACTCAATGGCGGAGAGGGCGGGATTCAATCTGCTCTCTTTTTGTAACATTATAAAAAACCTGTATTTAACACTTAACACAAGTAAAGATAAAGATTTAAGTACTCTCTATTCTTTACTATACCAACACGGTTTTTTACTGTCTTGAACCCTATTTTAAGGGCAACTCTGAAATAAGCCGCCCTTGATAGGACAGGGTATTGTAGCAGAAACCGGTTTATTTGCCACCACTTTTAATGTGATGGCACAAAGCGGTAATTATTCGATCTAACTTCCTGCCACCCATAACTCTCCAGGAATTTGGTCAAATCTTTTCTGAATCTTTTTCGTCTGCCAGCCAGAGTTTGCTTGGCTACGTCATCTGGAATAATTTCTCCTGCCATTATACGCACATGGGCCTTATCGTCATTCCATTTAAGTTCCTTACAGTCCTTTTTCTCAAGGATTAACTTGCCTATACTTTCCGCTAATGGTTTTGTTTTAAGAACAGGCTCGATGTCGCGTTTTTGGCGAATTCCTACGATGTACGAGGCGGTGCCCGTATCAACATTTACATTCCAACACTGTGATTCGGCCCGTGATGAGCCAAACTTCATTGCCCCATGTCGCTCAATCGTAAATTTCAAAAATGGTGGATTCCATTCCATATTTTCTGTTCTTCCGCAAATTTTATATCCGGCCATACCGCTGGCACTTTGACCATCTAATCGTTCCCAGCACTCTGCAAGCAAACTTTCGACATTGCTTATATCAGCCACCTTGCCCGTTTGCATGTTATGCAAATAATGCCTTAATTTATCCACTTTTATGGTTCTCCAAAATATACCTGATAGGGCCTATGGCCCAAACATTGGCAGAGAGGGTGTATTGCTTTGATATCTTTCATAAATTATTCCAGATGTTCAATTTCATAACCTTTGTCCGCAAGATAGTCTGCAATGGTCTTGCGATGACAACTTGAAGCATATTTTTCACAACACAACAGACAAAACGATGTATTCAGCTCATATAATTTTGAACAGAGCAAATCGCCTTTTCCCTCAAGATATGATTGGTACTTCTGTTTCCATTCTTCATCGTCCTTGAAGATATTGCCCAATTCTGGAACCCAGATATATTGAATACCCGCACGTTCAAGTAGACCTTGAATACCCTTATGCGGGTCTTTGCCCTTCGCATATATCCCCATAAAAGCACGTTCAGGTTTAAGTCTTACATCAACAACAATTTTCACGTCGTTCTTTTTTAGGAGTTCAATGAACTCACCGGGTTTCCTGCCATCATAACCAACTGTAAATATTTTCATACATAAACCCTAACTGAAAAATTTGAGACCGTCCCAACGGTTATCCTTCATGAAAAATATTCATTGTTTTATAATATTATAATACTCCCCGAAATTGAGACCAGTGTATTTGGTGTAAGTTGTGTTATAATTTTATCGGCAATGCGATATGACAAGGAGTCGGATTATGGCACAACATCGGCATTTTGGCAAAGACTTCAAGGCAAAAGTGGCTATTGAAGCCATCAAGGGTGAAAAACCCCTCTCTCTATTATTATCGGGATAAAGATCAAGTCGAAATTGATTTTGTTTTGATTCAGAACAAAAAGTTTTATCCGCTTGAAGTTAAAAAGTCAGCCAGCCCTAAAAAAGAAGTTGTCCCGGTTATCGTTGGAATTCACGCAGTCGGGGACGGTTTCATAGTTTAAGCTGCGGCCTCCTTAATGTCAACATTTCGCTTTAGTATTGCAGCCAGCATCGGCATTTCACAATGTCCTCTGATACGGTAGAATCGTTTCTCTGTCTCCAGCAGCACCGCCCCGGCCCATCGCCTGGCCATGCCCTCACCACGCCATCGTTTGACGTTGCGGCACAGATCACCTGCCACCGAATAACAGCTTTCGATCATATTCGTAGAGCCAAAGAGCTTTTTGAGCGATGCCGGCAGTTTAAGCTTATTGACGGTCAGCAGTTCCTCGAAACCCTCTTCAAGGCTGGCCGTAGCGGCATCACTGATCGACATGAGCCATTCGTGTACCTTTCGCAGTTCCTTTAGTGCCTCGGCATGATCGGTCATACCGAAAGCCGTTTTGAGTTTCATTGCCAGCAGCCGATGATGTTTTTTCGGCAGATAGCTGCGGATATTACGCTCCTTGTGTATTCTACACCTCTGTATCAGTGCCGATGTGCCGAACCTGTCTGTTATCGCCTTCCTGAGAGCTTTTGAACCGTCTATAACGAAAAGGTACTGTATTCCGACCGGCAAGCCCCTTTGTATCATATCATCCAGAAGCGAACCGCAGACATCGCTGTTCTCTGTCGCACCAGGCCATAACCCCAGGACGTGTTTAGTAACTATCTCAAAACGCATAATTTAGCCGATAACATCTGTGTAGGCTTATTGAAAGGATACACAGATGCGAAAAAAACGTAAAATAAAGCCGTTGCCGACAATTTGGTACGTGCCGGAAGAACTGTGGAACGACATAGAACCAATTATCAGGAAATTCGACCCGCCCAAACACACAGGACGCAGTCGAATCGACCAGCGAGCGGCGATGGATGCGATAATTTTTCGTATGCGCAGCGGCTGTCAGTGGAACCGATTGCCCAAAGATTTTCCCGACGACAGTTCTGTTCATCGCACTTTTCAGCGATGGACACAGTGCGGTCTGCTCGACAAAATTTGGGCGGCTCTCATTGCCGACTGTGCCGAACTTGGCTGTATAGATTTCAAATGGCAGTCTGCCGATACCGTTATGAGCAAGGCGCGTTTTGGGGGGACTGTATTGGGCCAAACCCAACAAAAGCAGTATTCTCGTTGAAGCAGACGGCGGACCGCTTGCGGCAATTGTGGCAGCAGCGAACGTGCATGATACAAAATTGCTCGAAGCAACGATTGAGGCGATTGTAGTCGAGCGGCCGAAGATAACAAAAGATTCGCCACAACATTTGTGTCTGGACAAAGGCTATGACAATCCGACTGGCTGGAATGCGACGCTGCAAAATGAGTATGTGCCGCATATTCGCCGAATCGGCGAGGAAAAGTTTAATGAGCATGGCCGCAAGAAACTTCCTGCCCGCCGATGGGTAGTGGAACGGACGCTTGCATGGTTGAGCAAGTGTCGTGCGATTCTTGTTCGTTATGATAAGAAAGCATGTAATTACCTTGCGTTAGTCAAACTTGCCTGTTTATTGCTCTGGTATCGCCGACGTTGGCGATTATCAGTTTTGAGATAGTTACTTAGTCCACAGCCAGGGACAGGTGCGGCCATAATGCCGACAGTACAAACCGATACTCCGCATCGCATAGAGCATTAAAATCACTCCGATAATCCGCCACGACAGGGATAATGCCGATTTGAGAGTGGCCATCTCCTTGTTGGTATAAAACGTCCCCAGGCTGGTCAGCCAGACCCCAAAAGCAATGATGGTAATCAGGGCGGTAACCAGATAGGGTCGGATGGTTTTTATCAGCGTTCGAATCAACAGGTCGAATCGAAAAACAATCCAAGGAGGCATTTCCATCCCAAACAAAGCCAGAAACAACGTCAGCAGAAAGCAGGAAAAAACAAACAACATCACCTTGAGCCATACGGGGGAAAAATTCCAGGATTCCAAAACTGTGCCTATCATCATACCGGGCATCGCGGCCAGTATGACTGCGACGATAAACAAATACAGCGATTTAAACAGATTGCCGAAGTATTCAAATCCAAAGCCGATGTCCATCTCAGGCAGCGTTTCCGGATAAAGAAATGTATTTCCGATCGTCTGGAAAAAATACCAGCAAAGGCCGCCGACTGTGATAATTTGGGCAATCCATCCAATAGGCAGGAGAAGACGAAACCCTGGCAAGGTAAAGGAATAATCGATGTTTCCCAGAAAAAACTGAAAACAGGTCATCGCGATACAAAACACCAGGCCGACAAGGCTTTCTTTCCGGAACAGGCCTTTCCAGTTTTGCACCAACACGACCCGGTAGAAATGCGGCAGGGGATGTTCGGGCGGCTCCACGTAAACCACGGCTTTGCGTCCCGATTGTGCCGGCACGATAAACCGACAATCGCAGTGCATACAACGGGCGCGCCTGCCCGCATATTCTTCCGCCACCGCGCAGAAGCGTTTACATTTTGGGCAGTTAAATGTCAACACGTGAAAATCAGACCCGATTCCAGCTCTTTTCTAATCCAGTTTAAGACCGATGTCGTCGTTCATCGCATCCTGGAAACATTTCAGGTCATTGGCCCACTTCTGGGCTTCGCGCAGATCCACCACGTTCTGTTTGACCAGTGAGGCCAAATGGCGTTCCGACGTAATCATTTTTTCATCCGTCTGATTTTTGGTCTTGACCTGGAGTTGCGAGTAAATCTGCTCCACCTTGTTTTTGCGAATCAGGTTAGCGATGGCGTAATTGCTGTTGAGGATTTCCATCACCACGACGCGGCCTTTGCCGTCTTTGCGGGGCAGGAGTTTCTGGCAGAAAATATACCGCAACCCGAGAGACAACTGGTTGCGTACTTCATCCTGTCGGCCTTCGGGGAAGAAGTCAAGGATTCGGGTAATCGTTCCCACGCAGTCCCGAGTGTGCAGCGTGGAAAAGACCAGATGGCCGGTTTCCGCCGCGGTCAGCGTCAGCGATACCGTCTCGGAATCGCGCATCTCACCGACAAAAATAACGTTGGGGTCCTGCCGCATCATCGAACGCAAGCCGTGAGCGAAGGAATCAACGTCCCGCCCGATTTCCCGCTGAGAAATCATCGAATTTTTCTGAGAGAATATATATTCAACCGGGTCTTCGAGCGTGATAATCCGGCATGCCCGTGTTTCGTTAATCCGCTCTATCAGCGAGGCAATCGTGGTGCTTTTGCCGGCGCCGGTAATGCCGGTAAATAAAATCAGGCCATGCTTGCGGCGGACGATATCCTGCCATGCGTCGTTGGGAAAGCCGATGGATTCCGGCGGAGGGATTTCTGTACCCAGAGCCCGAATTGCGGCACACAGACCGTCATTTTCATAAAATGCGTTGATTCGAAACTGCAATGTTCCGAAGCGGTACGAGCAATCCACGGCGGTATCTCGTTTAAGCGATTCGATATGTTTTTCGCCCAGTAGAGGAAAAATCAGTTTTTCAGCAATATCAGTGGTGATGATGCCGCCTTTAAGCTTGACCAGGTCGCCGTCGATTCGATAGCACGGCTGGGTGCCGATTTTGATATGCAGGTCGGAAACCCGCAGCGCCCCCTGTTTTTCAAAATAAGCCAGCATGTCATTTATGCTGAGCATCGCTCCTTCCCCGGCAGGAAAGACCTTGGCATCGACGGAATACGACATAGCGGTTTATACTCCATAAAATTCAGGTGGACGGCCGCTATTGTATCGCATCCACCAAAGCTTTGCAAAGCCTTATTGAGATCCAATGGGTATTTATTTTGCGATATAAAAAGTGTAAATTATTGTTGCAAGGGGTATTTAGCCGCAACCCAACCGGACAATTTGAATCGTGATGAGCATATACCGATTTTCAAGGAAACTGTCAAAGAGTATTCGGCACCGCAACTGTGTAAAGGCGAATTTACGTTGTCAGCGGCTTGGCGGGAGCAGAAACGATATTTTGAAAACACAAATTGCAGAACAGGTTTGTTGAGTCAGGAAAATCAGAGACTTTGCGGCAGGCCAAACCGGCGAGCCGTGATCATAACCGTCACTTCCAGCCAATCGCCACTTTAAGATTGTTTTTTCGATCTACCCGTGCTACCATTGCACTTCTGAGTTGAACCTGCTAAAGAGTATAAAAAAGCGTAAATATTTATTTCGGGGCAAATCTATTTTAAGATGTTATACTGCTATCCACACTTTGACGGTCCGGATTACAACGATATAGATGAAAAACGTTGGAAAACAACATGAATCGAGCAGGGTACAAAACTTATTGTAATGTTATCTGAAATGAACATGGTTTGTAATTCGATTCAAGCGGGGACAGACGATTAAGGCCGCCTGAGGTCAGGGTTTGGTGCAGAACGGCTGGACAAGAAGTGATTCCTATTGAACCGATTCGCTTCGGTTGCGATACAGGGAAGGATCCACACTGGCGGCCATGGCCTCAACGTTCAGCCCACCGTCCAGAAAATCATCCACTCGCCGGGCTTGTGTTTTCGGATCGTTGACCATGTTCCTGTAATCCACATAAAACACGGATAAGTTTGGCTGCTGAGACAGCCATTGCTGACACCTGTCCAATTCCGCCTGGAACAGGGTTTCCATCTGATCATCCGGAATCGAACCCGTTTCTTTTTCGCTTTGCTGGAGCATTTTTTTCTGAGAGGCAAGAACTTCCTGCATTTTCCGCTGCATGAAGACCACACGATATTCATAATCAGGAGGAAGGTCATAGAGGAGACGATACACCATTTTAACAACTTTGCCCTCGGCCTGCCGGAGCCAGGAAGGATTTTCTTTTGTCTTTTTTACGGGCTCGAACTCGTAATATCCTTTTGGATTATTCTCATCGGCCTTCCGGACATGATCAACCAGTGCCTGCATGCCGCCGGCTTCGATCGCACGCATCATCATGGACGTCCCAGAGCGGGGTAGGCCGGAGACGATCGTTACGAATGTTTTTTCCCTGTTCGTCTTCAACAAAATCTTCCTTATTCTTTCTCTTCGCAATTCTATCATCTTTTCGATATAGTGTCGATTCCAAAGTTTAAAGACCGTGTCATTATGTCATTATGTCATTATTTATAATCGCAGTCGGAAGCGTTTGTACGAGCTTGAAAAAGTATTTTTGTGTGCCGTGCCGACAGGTTGAACATTTTTCAATGCTCAACAATGTTGCCTGAGCAAACTTTTGACGCGGGCATCAATATAGAATAAATCGACAAATTTCTTTAAAAATAATGTTTTTATTATATTAAGCAGACTATATTTACGGGGGATTTATAGCTTGTATGTGGATATTTTTATTCTACAATAGTGTTTTCTAAAACAACTTATTATTATGCCTTGTTTTATAGGACGATTAAAAATACAAGACATGGAGAGTCGAAATAAAAAGAGTAAAGCGTTTGTCCTTTGGTTTACGGGTTTGTCCGGTGCAGGTAAAAGCACTTTATCCAATAGAATTTATCAAAACCTCGTTAAAGCAGGACATCAGGTTGAACAGTTAGACGGCGATAGCCTGCGTGCGGTTTTCCCTTCAACAGGTTTTTCACGTAAGGACCGGGATGAGCATATCCAGCGGGTGGGTTATCTGGCCAGCCGTCTTGAGTACCATGGCATTATTGTTATCGCCTCTTTTATATCCCCTTATCACCAAGCAAGGTCTTTTGTCAGAAATCTGTGTCACAATTTCATCGAAGTATATGTGAAAGCCGATTTGGAAACATGCAAGAGCAGAGATGTTAAAGGATTATATGAAAAAGCAATAGCGAGGAAAATCACTTCTTTTACAGGAATTGACGATTCTTATGAAGAGCCCCAACATGCAGAGATTGTTCTCGATACCGACTCATTATCTGTCGAACAGTCGGAAGAAGTAATCATGGCTTACCTGACGCCGTATTTGAGAGGGTCGTGATGGATCATCTTGAGCAGCTTGAAAATCAAAGTATTCATATTCTTCGCGAAGCTTATGCGAATTTCAAAAGTCTCTGCATGCTCTGGTCCATTGGCAAAGACAGCACGGTCCTGCTATGGCTGTCCCGGAAGGCATTTTTAGGTCACGTCCCCTTTCCGTTGGTACATATCGATACACACTATAAAATTCCGGAGATGATTCAATACCGCGACCGTCTGACCCAGCAATGGCATCTGGACATGATTTACGGCGTCAACCAGAAAGCCCTGGACGAACATAAAACATTTCCAGATAAACAAACTGACCACTTAACCTGCTGTCGCCTGTTAAAGACCGAAGCGTTAAAGCACACACTGGCGGGCGACTGGAACCGTTACCGGTTTAACCACGCTCTGGGCAAATATGAAATTGACACCAACATTGAGCCCTTCACAGGTGTGATTGTGGGCTTACGGGCTGACGAGGAAGGCAGTCGAAGCAAAGAGCGTTATTTTTCAGCCCGCGACAAAACCAGTAACTGGGATATCGCCGATCAGCCGCCGGAGTTCTGGAATCAATACAAGACCGACTTTACGCCCGGCACGCACGTAAGGGTTCATCCCCTGCTGGACTGGACGGAATTGAATGTCTGGGAGTACATTGACCGCGAGCAGATTCCGACCGTTTCGCTGTATTACAACCAGGGTGATGGGAAACGGTATCGTTCTCTGGGTTGCTGGCCCTGTACATTTCCGATTCAATCCGAGGCGCACAATACCAAAGAAATTATCGAGGAACTGCGAAGTGGACAATTAAAGAATGTCGCGGAACGCAGCGGGCGAGCTCAGGACGCTGAAGACGGCGGCGGGCTGGAAACGCTGCGACGGCAGGGATATATGTAACTATTTTTTTGTTTCTTCAAAAGCTATAAAATGGATTCGGCTCAAATAACAGAACGACTGAATATTGTCATCGTCGGGCATGTGGACCACGGCAAGAGTACCGTGGTGGGGCGATTGCTGGCCGATACAGATTCACTGCCGCGTGGAAAGCTGGAGCAGATTCAGGAGATGTGCCGGCGAAACAGCAGGCCTTTTGAATACGCCTTTCTGCTGGACGCTTTAAAAGATGAGCGTTCGCAGGGAATTACCATCGACGCGGCTCGCGTTTTTTTCAGGTCTTCCAAACGGTATTATATTATTCTGGACGCACCGGGGCATATCGAATTTCTTCGCAATATGGTAACCGGCGCTTCGCACGCCGAGGCAGCGGTACTGGTCATCGACGCAGAAGAAGGAATTCAGGAAAACTCCCGTCGGCACGGATACCTGCTTTCGATGCTGGGAATTTCTCAACTGGTTGTCCTGGTCAATAAAATGGACCTTGTGGGATATTCAAAGGAAGCCTATGACTCCATTGTCACACAATATCAGAAGTTTCTGCATGAAATTGGAGTAACCGGTTCCTTTATTCCCGTCAGCGGAATGCAGGGAGACAATATTGCGGCATCAAGCCGGGCTATGACCTGGTACACAGGACCAACCGTATTAGAAGCGCTGGATTCCTTCAAAAAGGAACCCCTGCCTGTGGAAAAAGAGTTTCGAATGCCTGTGCAGGATGTTTATAAATTTACCGCCGCCGGTGATAAGCGCAGAATCGTCGCCGGCACCGTGGACAGCGGCGGCATTCAGGCTGGAGATGAAGTCATCTTTTATCCTTCCGGTAAACGCAGTAAAATTAAAACGCTCGAGAAATTCAATGCTGCGGTTGGGGCCGGTTTTGCCGCCGGGCAGGCGGCCGCATTTACCCTCGAAACGCAGATTTATATCGCACGCGGACAACTCGCTTCCAAAATTGGACAAACGCCGCCCCATGTCAGCACCCGTTTGCAGGTCAGCCTGTTCTGGATGGGCAAACAGCCGCTGGTCAAAAACAAGGAATACCTGTTGAAAATCGGTGCTTCCAAGCAGGCGATGGTTGTTGAGGAAATCCTCAATACAATGGACGCCGCACAGTTATCCGGCAAAAGCCAGGGGGATTGTGTTGAATATCACAATGTGGCGGATTGCATTATCCGCACAGAGCGGGCAGTGGCATTTGACACCGCCGATGCCTTTGCCGGTACGGGGCGTTTTGTTATTGTGGACAACTATGAAATACGCGGCGGCGGAATCATCCGCCAGGCACTGCCCGACAGCCAGGAAGACCTGCGGCAATCCGTGATGACTCGAAATCTCAAATGGGCGGTCAGCGGTATCAGTCGAGAACAACGGCAGCAGCAATACAGGCAAAGAGCATGCCTGGTTCTGGTCAGCGGGCAGCGGAATGTAGGAAAAAAGGCTCTGGCCCGCGCCATTGAACAACGGCTGTTCCAGACAGGACAGTTTGTATTCTTTATGGGAATCGCCAACGTGCTTTACGGCGTGGACGCCGATATTAAAAAACCAGGAACAGACGAGTCGCATCGTCCTGAACACCTCCGCCGGCTCGGTGAAGTCGCCAATGTCCTGCTGGAAAGCGGCCTGATTGTCATCGTTACGGCTATCGGCCTGACCCAGGATGATTTGAGGATTATTCGAAATGCCGTGGATTGCGAATTAATCGAAGTTGTCTGGCTGGGTAAAAATCGTACCGATATCGATACCTCAATACATATTCCCGGCACGGACAACCTGGATAAAGCCGCAGATGCAGTGTGTCAGTTGCTCAAAAAGAAGGGCATCACGCAATAATTATTTTTGCAGGATTTGCTGTCATAAATTTAGACAGAGATTTAGAAAAAATACATCACGCTCTTCTGATCGCTCAACGGTGTGCCTCCGCTTACACTCCTGGAAGCATCGAGGTCAAACGAAAGACCGGCGGTGATGGTGCACGGAAAGTAGCCGCAAAATTGGGAAAGAAAGGATTTAAAGTTGATTTGTTGTTCTTATTTGATCCGATCGGAAAACCTTGGCATGTAGGACCCGGAGGTACAGAGGGGGTCTCTGGTAATGTGTTAAAGGCAATAGATATTTATCAGGAAACCGATACTCGCGGCTGGAGTGTTGGCTTATTCTCCTTTAAGTTACAGGGTTATAAAATCAAGCCGGGTACTAATATTGAATGGATAGCCCGCGATAAATATCTTCGAGCAAGGGCTCATGACGAAATTGTAAAAGACCGTGTAAATCTGCTTCGGTTATATAGTGCAGTATGGTCTGTCCTCCCCTTTAGGTATGACCCATGAAAGGCGAATTATGAGAATGCACAAAACTTCTTTTTTTTATTGGGTTTTGCAGATTATTTTATTGTGTACTATTGGCTGTTCTTTTGATTCATACTGCTATGATGTTTATCCCTATGGACCGTGGTTGGAGGAAAACAAACGTGCAGAGGTACGATCATGGTCGCATATGGATTTTTACTGGCAGGAAACTCCAGGGACGCTTGAGACACAGATCAAGAAGAGTAAAAAGAGTTATGAAAACTTAGAAATAATCACATTGAAAATTGAGAATTATGCGAAGGAGAATGGGTTTTGGTATCAGCCAAAACAATTGTCGCCTGTGATAGACATGCGGTATCCATGGGGTATTCCAAATGAAGCATTAAATAACTATAGGAAATATGAAAATCCAGTGATTGTCGGATTCCACAATATTATGACAATTGTATGTGTGAACCCAATAGTTGTAATCGTTGTTAATGGCGATATGGAATACAGAACAAAGATTCTTTCCTTTGATCCACCAAGGCAATATGAGAAGACAAATAAATGTTCGATGTACATTTCATTGGATCGTGGTTTCGCTTGTGGGACACGAATGCCGTATGATCCCAACCCAAGATGGTTTTCTACCGATTTGGATATTACCCCAAAACTGGTGGAGAAGCTATCGGATACTGAAGGAATAATTCCTGTTCCATGGGGCAATCTGATTCTCAAAAAAGAAGGTGATGAGTGGGCCGTTTATGCTGAACGAAAATGACCTTCAAACGGAAAATCTTGGTAAATAGGGACTGGTAAATAGGGACAGTGGGGCTGTTGAAAAAGTCCCTTAAATCCTCTATGATAGCCATCATACCTTGACAAAGGAATAAATTCAAGCATGGAGGTTTTGTGATAGGCAATCAGCAGCGTTGGCAGGAAGATTTGTTCGTGGCCGGGCCATTGTCTTCTCTCATACCCGAAGATCACATTCTCAAGCGGGTGGATGTGATTTTGGATTTATCCTGGCTGCCGGAATTGGTTAAAGACACGTATTGTTCCGACAATGGACGGCCCAGTATTGATCCGGAAGCGGCATTACGGCTGATGCTGGCCGGATTTTTCGAGGGAATCACTGGCGACCGCAAGCTGATGCGTCAGGCCCAGGTCAATCTGGCCATGGAGACTATTTTAGCCATTGACCGGTTTGACGCGATCGGCCTGACGTTTATCACGCAAGGAACGATGAAATTTTTCAGTTCGGCTTTTTCTTCTTTTGACAACGTATAATCTCTCATATACACTATTTATTGGACATAAGATGCTTTCTGGTTGACAAATTACGGGATTTTTCAATCAAGAACAGTATAGTACGACCTTTGTTGTCGTGCATAAGGAACCAAACAGAATCTAAACAAGAGGACTCTATACCGTGTTTACTCTACAGTTACAAAAAAAAATTTTATTCTTTGTTCTCCTGTTGCTCATTGTGCTGGGGGTATTTAATACAGCATCTGCCAAAGACATTACCATTTTGAATGTCTCCTATGATCCGACACGGGAGCTGTATCAGGAGTTTAATGCGGAATTTGCGAGCTACTGGAAGGACAAGACCGGCGATACAGTAACGATTAACCAGTCCCATGGCGGCTCCGGCAAACAGGCGCGTGCCGTGATTGATGGTCTGGAAGCGGATGTGGTAACACTTGCCCTGGCTTACGACATTGACGCGATTTCGGAAAAGGCCGAACTGTTTCCAAAAAATTGGCAATCCCGACTGCCGAACAATAGTTCACCCTACACCTCGACGATTGTGTTTTTGGTGCGGAAGGGAAATCCCAAAAAAATTAAGGATTGGGATGACCTGATCCAGCCCGGCCTATCCGTCATCACTCCCAACCCCAAGACCTCCGGCGGCGCTCGCTGGAACTACCTGGCGGCGTGGGGCTTTGCGTTGAAACAGTACAAAGAGATACAGCCTGACCCAAACGATACCGCCAAGGCGGATCGCTATGCACGTGAATTTGTCAGCAAGATTTTCAAGAATGTGCCGGTTCTGGATTCCGGCGCACGAGGTTCAACCACTACATTTGTACAGCGGGGCATCGGGGATGTTTTACTGGCCTGGGAAAACGAAGCTTTTCTGGCGGTCAATGAGTTTGGAAAGGATAAGTTTGATATCGTGGCTCCTTCTGTCAGTATTCTGGCCGAGCCTCCGGTAACGGTGGTTGACAAGGTGGCCGACCGCCGCGGGACGCGCAACGTAGCCCAGGCGTATCTTGAGTTTCTTTATACGGAAAAGGGACAGGAAATCGCCGCTCGGCACTTTTACCGCCCGCGACTGTCGTCTGTCGTTAAAAAATACGCCGATCAGTTTCCCAATGTAAAACAGTTTACTATTGATGATGTATTCGGCGGCTGGCAGAAGGCTCAGAAACGTCATTTTGATGACAGCGGCGTGTTCGACCAGATTTACAGTGTAAAATAAACCTGCATAAAGGATGGGCGGTTGGGCGAAAGGTCCGGCCGTCTTTTGCAATGAAATCAAACGTTAAGCAAAGAAATGTGCTTCCCGGCTTTGGGCTGACCTTAGGCTATTCCGTGGTCTATTTGAGCCTGATCGTGCTGATTCCGCTGTCGGCCATTATTGTATCCGCTGCACGGATGGACGCAGGGCAGTTCTGGACTACCGTTACCTCTCCTCGCGTTTTGGCGTCATACCGATTGAGTTTCGGAGCGTCTTTTGCGGCCGCAACGATCAATGCGGTGTTCGGGCTTCTGGTAGCCTGGGTGTTGGTGCGATACCGATTTCCCGGGCGAAAATTACTCGATGCCCTGATCGATCTGCCCTTTGCGCTTCCGACGGCCGTGGCCGGCATCGTGCTGACTACGATTTATGCTCCCACCGGATGGATGGGGCGATGGCTGGAACCGCTCGGTTTTAAAATTGCGTTCACACCGGTCGGTATTATTATCGCATTGACCTTTATCGGGCTTCCCTTTGTGGTGCGAACTGTTCAGCCGGTAGTTGAAGACCTCGGCAGCGAACTTGACGAGGCGGCGGCCAGTCTTGGGGCAAGTCGGTTTCAGGCCTTCCGGCTCGTTATCTTTCCCGAATTGCTGCCGTCGTTGCTGACCGGATTCGCATTGGCGTTTGCTCGTGCGCTGGGGGAGTATGGTTCGGTCGTTTTTATTTCGGGCAATATACCGATGAAGACGGAAATTGTGCCGCTGCTGATTTATACAAAGCTGGAGCAGTACGATTACGCCGGAGCCACGGCGATTGCGATGGTCATGCTGGTGCTTTCGTTTATTCTGTTGTTGGCGATTAATCTTTTGCAGCGTTGGGTGGCTCGGAGCGGACAATGGTAGATAAAATGCAAAAAAAGGTCGCCGCCGTTTCGTCCAAAGAAGGGCGATGGATTCCTGCGATGCTCATTGCGGCAGCGATGCTGTTTCTGGGTCTGTTTCTTTTGATGCCGCTGGCGGCGGTTTTTGTCGAGGCGTTTCGTAAAGGCATCGGTGCCTATGTTCTGGCGTTTTCCGATCCGGATGCGCGTTCGGCACTGCGATTGACGCTGATTGTAACGCTGACGGCCGTTCCGCTGAATCTTGTGTTTGGCGTTGCGGCGTCCTGGGCAATAACCAAGTTTGAATTTCGGGGCAAGGGCATCCTGCTGACCCTGATTGATCTTCCGTTTGCGGTTTCACCGGTCATTTCAGGGGTCATTTTTGTCCTGCTCTTTGGGCTGCACGGCTGGTTTGGCCCGTGGCTGGTTGCGCATAACATGAAGATTATCTTCGCGACGCCCGGTATCATTCTGGTGACGACTTTCATCACGTTTCCGTTTATCGCCCGTGAATTGATTCCGCTGATGCAGTCGCAGGGAACTGAAGAAGAGCAGGCGGCATTGGTGCTGGGCGCCAGCGGCTGGCAGATGTTCAGAAGGATTACATTGCCCAATATCAAATGGGGATTGCTGTACGGCATTATCCTGTGCAGTGCACGGGCCATCGGCGAATTCGGAGCGGTTTCCGTTGTGTCCGGCCATATCCGTGGCCAGACCAATACCCTTCCGCTGCATATTGAAATTTTGTACAACGATTATAATTTTGTCGGTGCCTTTGCGATGGCGTCCCTGCTGACGCTGCTGGCCCTGGTGACGCTTGTGATCAAGATACTGGTGGAATGGAAGACCCAAAAAGATCAATCCAATGCGATAGCCGGAGAGATTTAATGAGCATTCAGATCACCCATATCAGTAAAACCTTCGGAACTTTTGCCGCGTTGAAAGACGTGAGCCTGACCGTCAACGATGGCGAACTGGTTGCGCTGCTGGGGCCTTCCGGCTGCGGCAAGACCACGTTATTGCGTATTATCGCAGGGCTTGAATTTCCCGATCCCGGCAGCGGTTCTGTTCTGTTTCACGGGGATGATGTCAGCTCGCACGATGTCCGGCAGCGCAGGGTAGGGTTCGTTTTCCAGCATTATTCGCTGTTTCGACAGATGAATATTTTTGAGAATATCGCCTTTGGCCTTAGAGTGCGTCCGCGTCAGTATCGTCCCGGCAAAGCGGAAATCCAGGATCGTGTCCACGCATTGCTCAAGCTGGTGCAGTTGGAACGGCATGCCGGGCTTTATCCGTCGCAGCTTTCCGGAGGTCAGCGTCAGCGTGTGGCGTTGGCCCGGTCGCTGGCCATTGAGCCGAAGATCCTGCTGCTGGATGAGCCGTTCGGGGCACTGGACGCCAAAGTGCGTAAAGAGTTGCGGCAATGGCTTCGCCGACTTCACGATGAAATATCCCTTACCAGCGTGTTTGTGACGCATGATCAGGAAGAAGCGCTGGAAGTGGCGGATCGCGTTGCGGTTTTGAATGCCGGCCGTATCGAACAGATCGGCACGCCGGAAGAGGTTTATGATAATCCCGCCAATCCCTTTGTGTTCAACTTTTTGGGCAATGTTAATATCTTCCATTGCAGGGCTGACGAGGGTCGGACTCCGGTGCGGCCGGAGGGTACGGCGTCCGTGCCCGTTACGGCATATGTCAGGCCGCACGATATCGATATTTCAAGGACCCCGAACAAGGAGGCGATCGCGGCCAAAGTCCTTCGCGTAACCGCCGCCGGGCCGGTCGCAAAAATACAGTTGGCCCGATTGGATACCCATGAAATCGTCCATGTCGAGATTACCCGGCAGTGTTACAGCCAATTGGCCCTTCGCGTGGGCGAAACGGTCTTTATTTGTCCTCGCAACCCGCGATTTTTTGCCGAAGATTATGTCATTTGACCCCATCCTCTACAGTTGGCTGTCTTTAGGCAGGTAAAAATCGTTGTTTGGGGGCTAAAAATAAAGATTTTGTTGTTTGAGGTTCAAGAATGTAGTGCCGCAAAATGACTTTATGGAGAACTTATTTATTGACGTTAGCTTTTTTGTATTCCATTACGCGTAAAAACCGCCATTGACTTCTGCCCGCGATTGTTTTCTAATAAACCTCCGGCGTTTGTAAGTCGATAGTCTCTAAACACATAAAAAAATAATCTTGACTTGAGCAGCTCGATGCAAGAGGCTTCTGATTCCCAGTTGAATACCAAAGAACACCCCGACCTTTATCGCAGATCGATAAAGGGGGATACTGGGTCATCTTTCTGCAATTGGTGATGAACCTTCTCGGATTCGGAAAAACCCTTATCATCGCTAATTTTTTCTTCCTTGAAGACCTCGGCATCATCAGCATCGTACTGATGATGGAGGTCTTATCAACATTCACCGAAACCGGGTTTGACGCCGCCCTTGTCCAGAAGAAAGAAAATATCCACAGCTACCTCAATACGGCCTGGACGGCCGGTCTCATCAATGGAATCATCCTGTTTTTCAAAATAACCCAGTATGTCGTTCATGCTGAGCATAGCGTCTTCCCCGGCGGGAAAGACTTTGGCTTTGACCGAGTAATCCTTAATGATTTTACTTCATTAACATCTCCTGAAGATGTTAATTCTTAAGAAAACCTCATTTTTTGAAGGCAAATACAATAATATTACTGCAGAAAGCAAACCTGTAATCCAAATCTATCACATACGCAAAAATTTTACGCAAAAATGAGCGAATATTATACTTCAGGATGTTTTTATAATCACTGGGCTTATCAATAAAATCTGAATCGGGATAAACGGTGACATCTGTAAATCCCACTGTTTTCAATACTTCCTCTGCGCTTAAAGAAGTAAACGCGACTTCATGTGTAAAGCCGGAATATCTTATATAAAGTCCTAATGGACTGCCGCCATTGGGAACTTGCATTATGAATACACCTCCCTGATTCAAGGACGCCCACACCTTCTGAAGAAGATGCACGATTTCATTTTTGTTGAGATGCTCCACTACATCAAATGCGGCTATCATATCAAACGTATCGATGTTTTTGTCAAAAAAAGTTATGGCATCTGTTGTTTCGACTTTATTTATATTCAAGTCTGTTCTTACATATTCGACAACTTCCGGTACAACATCTATTCCGCTCAAGTTGCTGTAACCCTGTGTTTGCAGGGTGTATAAGAAATTTCCGAATCCAAAACCTATTTCAAAGATTCTGGCATCCTTACGGACAGGACATTTCTCGATTATCTTACCGTAGTACTGCTGGTAGAAATGCAATTTAGAGGGGGAAGGCTTTAGGTTATATTCACGTCCCCAATTGAGCCTATTGCTTATAACAAGATTCTTATAATCCTTTGACATATACACCTCAGGAAGTAATTTATCTGGCACTTCTTTACAGATCGAATCCATCTGTCCATGGAACAAAACTTTCCAGCTTTACAATAATACCAATACCAAAAACATCCTCAAATTACAATAATAGAGAGTATTTTTTAGATTTTGTCGCCAAACCCAATCCCCGCTTGTAACGGATGACGGTTTGTCGTAATCAAGATGTTATGGCTGGGGAAAAGGGATTTTTCTGGTAAACTATATCTATTGGAATATCTGATTAAAGAAGACAAACCCCAGCGGAGTACTCTATGTCAGAAAATCAGTTATTGACTTCTATAGGCTATTGTTTTCTAATATACCTATAGCTCTTATAAGTCGATATTAGTCAAAGACATAAAACTATCCTGATGCGAGCGTCATGATGCAAGAGGGTTCTGGTCCTCAGTTGAATAGATTAAATACCAAAGAACACCCCGACCTGTATCGCAGATCGATAAAGGGGGGATACTGGGTCATCTTTCTGCAATTGGTGATGAACCTTCTCGGATTCGGAAAAACCCTCGTCATCGTCAATTTCTTCTACCTCGAAGACCTCGGCATCATCAGCATCGCACTGATGATGATGGAGGTCTTGTCAACATTCACCGAAACCGGCTTTGACGCCGCCCTTGTCCAGAAAAAAGAAAATATTCACAGTTACCTCGATACGGCCTGGACGGCCGGTCTCATCAAGGGCGTAATCCTGTTTTCAATTCTGTATTGTACAGCTCCGTTTTTGGCGTCGATCCGAGTCTCCGAAGACAAGGTTACCCTGACGGTCGCAATTCTGCGGGCGATGAGTGTTTGTTTTTTGATCAACGGAGTGAAAAATATCGGCACCATCTACTTCCAAAAGGAACTGGATTTTAGAAAAGTGTTTACGTTGAACTTTGTCTTCTCGCTGGCCGACATCGTCCTGTCGGTGGCGTTTGTCTTTGTCTTCCGCAGTGTCTGGGGCGTCATTGCCGCCCGCCTTATCGCTGCCGCGGTAACCTGCATCAGCAGCTATATCCTCTCCCCGTACCGCCCCCGATTCCATTTTGAACTCGCCAAAGCCCGCGGGCTTTGGCGGTTTGGTAAATGGATATATGGAAGCAATATTATAGGGTATTTGATAACTCAGGGTGATAATTACTTCGTATGGTCCTACCTTGGCTTACCGCAACTGGCCTTGTATAAATATGCCTTTAATTTTGCTATAATGCCGGCAACGCATATTTCCGGGGTCATTTCGTCTATTTCCTTTCCGGCCTACTCCAAGATACAAAACGACATACCCCGCCTTCGTGAGGCCTATTTGAAAGTGCTTAAAATAGCGGTCCTATTCTCCGCTCCGGCGTCATTTTTAATTTTTTTATTGGGGCCAGACTTTGTACAGCTATTTTTACCGGAACGAATGTACCCCATGATTTTTACACTGCAGATATTGTCTTTCAGAGGATTTATGGCATCTTTCAATGCGACAACAGACCCTGTTTATCGAAGTGTCGGCAGACCCAAAATAACGTGGCTGTTGATGGTGTGTTTTTTGCCGATACTGGCTGTCCTGATTTATCCATTAACAAAAATGTGGGGGATCGCAGGAACTGCATTAGCGGTAATTATTCCCGGCGTATGTATCAGTCCCATCAATATTCTGATTTTGTGCAGGATTTTAAGCTGTCCCGCATTGACAATTATCCGTACCATTCTATTTCCGGTTCTCACTTCGGCGGGGATGGCCGGTTCATTATTCTTGCTGAAAACGCTGGTTTTTGTACGCACTGACTATGTATCTTTTGTAAGTTTAGGCATAATGGCAATAGGTATTTACGGTTTTTCGGTGTGGATGTTGGATGGCGTGTTCAAGCAGGGGATTCGTGAACTAATCGTTGAGCAATTCCAGACAGTGAAGCAGAGACTGTGTTAGAAAATCGAAAAACGCTAATTGTCGGCTTTGGCGGCGGCACATGAATGATAGCATAGTATCGCAACAAGTGACTATTTCTCTTGCAGATGCTTTTGCTGAAAGCGTATTGGTTTAAGGTTTCCGCGAATATCCAGATAAGGTTGTCCGATTATGTGTGGAATAGCAGGTTATTTTAATCCTCAAAAACCCCAGGAAGATTTGCAGGGGCTTTATACCGCCACGTCGCTGATCGCACATCGCGGGCCGGATGACGAAGGCTACGCGGCGTTTAATCTTCAGACGGCCCAGCGGCGGCAGTATGTCGGTCCGGATTCCCCCGACATTCTGAAGGCGCAGTTTCCTTCGATCTCGGATCGCCCTGTCTTTCCGCACCATCTGGCGTTTGGATTTCGCAGATTTTCAATTGTCGATCTATCGGAAAAAGGACACCAGCCGTTTTGGAGTCAGGACAAATCAATCTGTCTGATTTTTAATGGCGAAGTCTATAACTATGTCGAGATTCGAAACGAGTTGCAAAAACTCGGTCATTCATTCCTGACCCACTGCGATACAGAAGTTCTGCTGGTCGGCTATCAGGAGTGGGGTATGGATGTACTGACGCACTGCAATGGCCCCATCGCTCTGGTACTCTATGACAGTCGTAAAAAAAAGCTGTTTATGGCGAGGGATCGCATCGGCAAAAGCCCCCTTTACTATGCTATCCATCAGGGAACACTGTATTGGGCCTCTGAAATTAAAGCGATCTTGTCGATGACGGGACAATCCGCATTTCCAATCAGCGAGCAGGTTGTCTATGACTACCTGAATTTCGGCTGGAGAGATTTAGACAACACGACCTTCTGGGATGGGATTCGTACACTGGATGCAGCCTCCTGGACGTCTCTGGATGTGACGGAACCGCCAACCCAGGAGCGACTCAACGCTTCTTTGCATCGCTACTGGGATTTCCCCCGCCAGCGTCTTACGCCCAAAGACATTACCTTGAAGCAGGCGGTCGCTCATTTTCAGGACTTATTTACCGATGCCGTGCGGATTCGCGCCAGGGCCGATGCCAAAGTGGCTTTTTCTCTCAGTGGAGGTCTTGATTCCAGTTCCATAGTCGCTGTTGCGGCAAACATACTTCCCCGTAAATTTCGAACCTACTCTCTTAAATTCCCCGGATTAACAGAGGACGAAGAACCGTTTGCCAGAAAAGTATATGAAATGTACCCCGATAAAATCGACTATCATACTTACACCCCCGAAAACGAGGACTTCTGGCAAGTGGCCAATGATTTTATCTGGCTTCAGGAAGAACCGTTTCATTGGCCGTCAGCCGAGCTTTTCCAGGCCTATTTCCGCCATGCCCGCAGTGAGGGCTATAAAGTAATGCTTATCGGAACCGGAGGAGATGAGCTTTTGGCAGGCTACAATGATTACTTTTTTCCTCTTCTGATGCTTTTAAGGAAAAATAATGCCGTACTGCCGTTGTTGGGGAATCTTTTCTTGAAAAGACGGTTATGGCCGAAGTACTGTATCCGCAAGCGTCTTAAAATCCTCCATAATCTGCTCCAAAATCGTGAGGATTACATGAAACAGTATTTCTCCGTTGCTTATTTCAATCAAGGTGGTCAGGAATGTGCAAACCCATACCTTAAGGAAAAACTGATTGCCGGATGCACCCGGGAAACGAAACAGAACGCACCGGTGGATTTTCATTCCATGGCAGTCGGGTATATGTCCCAATGGCTGATGAACTACTGGATGCGCAATTCCAACCGGGCGCATTTTGGTGTCCCCATGGAATCCCGCAGTCCGTTTTTAGACTATCGACTGGTCGATTTTATTTATCGGCTCCCGCCGGAATATATTGTTTACAATGGATGGACAAAATATATTTTACGCAAATCGGTTAGCCAATGGCTTCCCAAAGAGGTAGTCTGGAGGCGGATAAAGCAGGGGATGCCCTTTAATACCCAGTCCTGGTTTACCCATGCAAAGCCGATTGTTGAAGCACATTTAAAAACCGAGACGGACAATTTGTATTTAAATGTTCCCTCTCTTCTTAATGATTATGACAAACTGGTAAAACAAAATCCGTTTTTTCTCTGGCGGGGCATTAATTTCTGCCTGTGGTGGAAACGAGTTGTTAAATTGTCCCCTTTAGAAATCTGATGAACCGAAACATTACAGATAACCCAAATCCGCCAGCCGCTTTTCAACTTCGGATTGCTCTTTATCTGAATAGTGTATGGTTTGGGTGTCTTTGAGCTCAAGATCGGTGTAACTAATCTCAGGTGCTGTCTCAAATATCTCACGAAGGACTCTGCCGTCCATGTGCTTAGGAATGGGAATATCAAGCATCGCCAGTACCGTGGGGACAACATCAACAATCCAGGCATCACAGCTAAATCCATGCTTGATGTTATTGCCTTGGGCAACAAACACACCATTTCGATCATGTGTTCCCGTCTGTTTGTCGACATCTTGATAAGATTGAATAACCTCTGCCGCAAGGGGGTTAACGACTGTAGATATTCCTTCTTCGTATTCAATAATCAGGTCAGGAAGAGGCAAACTCGTCTTTACGTCTCCGTATTGGGCGGAACATGTTTTGATTGTTTTAATCAATGCTGGCCTTGCTGCCGGTCCAAAATCCTTCAGCAATTCATCTGTCAACTGATTCAAAAAATCGCCCCGGCCTGGAATTGAGGGATTGGCATAAATGATGCCCCCCATTGCTCCCAGGCAAAACGCCTTGGATTGTTCAAAATCGATGAATTCCCTCAGATGCAACAGCTCGATGTCGATGTGTGGGACAGTTTTTGTATGAAAAAAAAAGTTCTTCAACGTATCAACAAGCCCTTTTATCCGGCCGTATCTTTCCGCAAGATACTTTAAAGAAGGGTGTTCCTCTTTTGCCTGCTGCCATTTACTTTTCTCTTTCTCCAACAAAACCAGATAGCCTTTATCGAGAAGCCAGCGGTTAATTGCCAGGGAATATCGCTGCTTTGTGAATCCATGATCAGAGATGATTATCACGGTTGTATCAGGGCCTGCTTTCTGGATCAGTTTCGCAATGATATCGTCACAGGCGGAATAAAACACGGCCGCTTCCTGGTGGTTGGTTTCATTGTATCCGTTCGCATCGGCGTCTAACGCCCACCAGTATCGATGCTGCATCAAATCGGTGCTCTGCATTTGAAAACAGAATACATCCCATTCAAATTGCCCCATTAACTCGAGCGCAACTTCACAGCGAGCCTGCTCTGTGCGGCAGGATTGCTGGGCAAACGCTGTTGTGTTTTCAGAATAGGTATTATTCACAATCTGGTAGTCTTTCCGATGCCTGATATAACGCTCGAAAATTTCAGATGGATATACGGTATTCGAGGATAATTCTGGACATAGCAGGCCGGGGACCACGATCCCTTTAATCTCCGGCGGGGGCGAAGTCATCGGCATATTGATGCAGATAGTTTTTTTCTGGTGGCTGCTCAATATCTCCCAGAGAGTTGGAACCCTGATGTCGCAATAGCTGTTTAACCGGATTTTTTTGGTTCGGCTATCCAGAGTGTGAAATGAAAAGATTCCTGTTTTATTCGGATAACAACCCGTCTGAAACGATGACCAGGCCGGACTTGTTTCATAAGGCAGGACGCTCCTTAGATTTCCGTGGCAGCCGTCTTGAATGAGGCGACCAAGTGTGGGCATGTGGTTGTCCTGAATAAGCATCTTTCCGATCTTCCAGACAAATCCGTCAAGTCCGATAATCAAAATTCTTTTGCAATTGCTTGTTTTCATAAAATAATACCAGAGTTATTTTGTTTAGTATTGTAAGTATTTAGCCGGTTGAAGCAATCCCTCTTTTTGCCCAAAAAACAAAGGGATGTTTTGGTTTATAAGCGTTTTTACCGAGTTTTTAAAGGCGGCTTCACATAGTAAAGCATCGCTTACTTTTATTGTTGCTATAATTAACCGATATATTATATTAATGGCCATCGAGGTCAATAGAAAACTGTTTATTCGGATTTTAATTTCTTTCTTAGGAGATTTGAAAATAAAGAAAAAAGCATTAATCACCGGAATTACGGGACAAGATGGATCTTATCTCGCGGAGTTTTTGCTTGAGAAAGGCTACAAAATTTATGGCTTGGTCAGGCGGGTGGCATTAGAAGATCCTCAACATCGAATGAGCAGGATTTTGCCGATTTTAAATGAGATTGAATTAATTCCTGCTTCGATTGAAAGTTATCCTTCTATTTATAAAGCTGTTACCGCCGTTCAACCGGACGAGACGTATCACCTTGCAGCCCAAAGCTTTGTATCATACAGTTTCGAAGACGAGTTCTCGACTCTTCAAGTCAACATTAATGGAAGTCATTATATTTTATCTGCGGTAAAAGATATTGTCCCGGAGTGCAGATTTTATTTTGCAGCTTCCAGTGAAATGTTCGGAAAAGTTGATGAAGTGCCGCAAACTGAACGAACCCGTTTTCATCCTCGGTCTGCCTATGGTATTTCAAAATGTGCCGGATTTGATTTGACTCGAAATTATCGCGAAGCGTATCGTCTTTTTGCCTGCAATGGTATCTTGTACAATCACGAATCACCCCGCCGCGGATTTGAGTTTGTAACAAGAAAAATTTCTTCACACGTCGCGATGATAAAACTGGGAATGGTAAATCAACTGAAACTTGGTAACCTGGATGCCAAAAGAGACTGGGGACATTCCAGTGATTATGTGAGAGCAATGTGGTTAATGTTACAGCAAAAGCATCCTGATGACTACCTTATCAGTACAGGGAAGACGCATTCAGTGGCAGACTTCTGCGAAAAAGCGTTTGCTTATTTGGGAATGAATTATCGAGACTACGTCGCCATCGACCTAAAATGCTTTCGTCCGGCCGAAGAGGAAATATTGGTCGGCGATTCGTCGAAAGCACGAAATCAATTGGGTTGGGATCCCAAAATCAGTTTTGAAGACCTTATTCATCAAATGGTTGAAAATGACCTGGCTCTTTATAAAAAACATGATTGTTGTCCCAAATCTATAACATAAACAACAGGAAGATAATGAAGATTGCTTTTGTTGTAGGATATTTTCCGGTACTCTCCGAGAGTTTTATTGTTCAACAGATTGTTGGCCTTATAAACAAGGGGCACGATGTCCGAATATATGCGGAAGGCAATCCATCTCAGCCCGTAATTCAGAAGGAGGTTTTTGAATATCAACTTCTTCAAAAAACCTCGTATTCTATTCGTCATCCTAAAAAAAAATGGCTTCTTCGGTTGAAGGGGCTAATATATTTAATCAGATGTTTTCTTTATTCGCCCCGGGCTGCTGTTACGCTTATTCAAATGTTCAAAAAGAGAAACTATTTTTCCTACTCGGAAATCTTTTTGGTAAATGGTTTTTTGAAGGAACGATTTGATATTGTGCATGCTCATTTCGGACCCAATGGCTTAAGATCCTTAATATTAAAGAAACTAAATCTGCCCATCAAGTTCGTGACTACTTTTTATGGTTACGATTTGGCAACCTACGTCAATTGTCATGGGAACGAAATATATCATGACCTTTTCCGGCATGGCGATTCGTTTATTTATATCAGCGAAGCAGGAAAAGAAAAGTTGTTAAAACTTGGGGCTCCTGAGGAGAAAATGAATAAAATTCCGATGGGGATTGACTTGAAAAAGATGCATTTTAAAGAACGATCTTATAACCCTCCTGAAAAAATTCGCCTTTTAAGCGTTGGAAGACTGGTGGAGATGAAGGGTAGAGAATATGCGATTAAAGCCATTGCAAAATTAAAAGACCGTTATCCGATACAGTATGATATTGTTGGAGATGGTGAACTTCGAGAGGATTTGCAGAGATTGATCTCTGATATGGAACTTGATGATACTGTTAAATTATGGGGATGGGTCGGCAGTGAGCAATTGGATCAACTCTATGAAAATGCACACTTGTTCATTCATCCCAGCGTTACCTCATCTGACGGCAATCAAGAAGGTCAAGGGGTTGTTTTATTGGAAGCACAGGCACACGGCATTCCAGTTATTGCTACTGACCATGGGGCTTTTCCGGATAGCGTAATCAACGGCAAGACAGGTTTTTTGGTTCCGGAAAGAGACGTCGAAAGCCTTGCAGAAAGAATTGATTATCTGATTAAGAATCCCAAGTTATGGCCTCAAATGGGACATGCCGGGAGGGCGTTTGTGGAGCACAACTATGAAATAAAAGAATTAAATAAAAAGCTGATAGGAATATTCAAAGAGACCCTTAGAGGTGGTTGAAGGAATATAACGAAGATCGCTCTCATCAGGGCTATCGCAATCGCGGAAACCGGCCTGTTGACACCATCAAAAAATTTATTAAAAATGTACCTAAGGAAGTTTAATTATACAAATCATTCTTTGTACCTGCATCTGTTTGATTTTTGTAGATGGTGTCCCCATATAGCTACAAAAGCAAATTGTAAAAATAAAAAAGCCTCAGAGTGAAACTCTGAGGCTTTTTGGCAGGTGAATTTGTTTTTGATTTATGGGTTTGTCAATGGTCCATCGTTAATCAGTACAGAGTCATCTCCCGACCACGGGGCAAAATCAGTACCGGGAGCGGCAGGGGCTTGCCCTATTCTGTTATAAGCTCCTGTTGTGTCTACAGGTGGAAACCAGCGAGTGTAAATGTTGTCGTTTTTAACGCCGACATCAGACCGGGTTTCCCAAGAATTGTGGCCATCTGCATACGTCACGTTTTGACCTTCACGTCCGTGCGGGTAAGCGTTGGATCCAAATAAACCCCACCGGTCTACCTTACTCCAATCTGGGGGGGTTCCTATGGGGAGATTTCCTGCGTTGAGCCTACCGATATGGTCCATGAAGGTTGTACTGGTCAAGCCGCCGCGGATAAGTTTGGTTTCAAACCACGGGTTTTTGTCGGCCATAATGGCAAATGCAGCGCTTCGGCGAGCGTCGGGAGCATATCTACCTTTGGATCCTGTATTTTGACCGGTTGGCATCGGGGTTTGACCGGCGGCATAAGGCATGTGGTAGGAATAACTGACACATTTGATGGGACCTTCTGACGGTGTACCCCAATTTGGACTGCCGAAATCCCACAATTCGACAATATCCAGATTGTTCAAATTTTTGCCTGAAAATTCAGTTTGTTCAGTGGAGGGACAAACAAAGGATTTTGGGGACACATCGGCCTCGCGAACTAACAGATACAAACTGGCGCCTACTGTAAGGTTAGCACCGAGTGACCAGTCTTTTGTAGTTTGTTGCCAGGCGTCTGTAAAGGTGTTCCATATATGAGCTGCGCCGCGGCCCTGAACTGCATACTCATCATCATAATCATTGGCATAGACGGTTTGAGCTGTGCCAAGACCTTTAAGATTGGTACCGCAGATGACACGCTGGGCGATTTTCTTGACCTTGTTCAGCGCCGGCATCAGGATAGCCAGCAACATCGCTATGATCGCAATTACGACCAATAGCTCAATGAGTGTAAAACCTTTCTTTTTCATTTTCTTTTCCTTTCCAATCTAAGCCATCGCAGATATACGCGTTCCCTGTAATTTGGACTCTATAAGTGCCGGTTTTGTGTTCCCACGCAGAACACTTTTAAGGAACGGCCGCAATGGCTTCAACTTTCATACATTTTGAGAATGTGCCAATTCATACTAGAATAGAGGAAAGACTTGAAAAGGAGGGAAAATTAATGCTAAAGATATATAATTGCATCCACGATATTATAATTCTTATCCACCCAGCCTTTTCAGGAACTTAACCATCTATTCAGGAACTTAACCATCTATAATGAATATAGCCCGTTACTTCCTTTTTGTCAATAAAAAAGAAAATTATTTACAAAAATTTATTTTTTTTATACTAAAGACATCTTTTTTGAGAACGGACGTATGGCCATAAAACAATCTGAGATTAAGAATATCATCCGAAAATACCGGTTGGAACTCCCGGTTTATGTCACTTGCCCGCGAATGCCCAGCCTTGAGGATTATGTAAAAAAGCTGGAAATCATCTGGCAAACGCATTGGCTGACGAATAATGGGCCATTTCATACCGAAATTTGAACAAAAATTAGCAGACTATCTGGGCATAAAACATCTCAATCTGTTCGTGAACGCCACAATTGCACTTATGGTGGCTCTTAAATCCCTCGAGATAAACGAAGGGGAAGTCATCACAACTCCATTTACATTTCCCGCCACGGTTCATGTGCTTTGGTGGAATCGTCTGACTCCTGTTTTTTGCGATATAGAAGAAAAGACATTTAATATCGACCCTGAAAAGATAGAATCTCTTATTACTCCTCAAACCAAGGCGATTTTGCCTGTTCATGTCTATGGCAATCCCTGTGATGTCGTGGCGATACAAAACATTGCCGACAAATATGGTCTGAAAGTAATTTATGATGCGGCACACGCCTTTGGGGTAAAACTCAACGGTCGGTCTATTTTAGAGTACGGAGACCTCTCGGCATTGAGTTTTCATGCAACCAAACTTTTTAACACCATTGAAGGGGGGGCATTAATCTGTCAAAACGACAAAATCAAAGAAAAAATCCGGTTTCTCAAGAATTTCGGCATCGCGGACGAAGAAACAGTTATTGGCCCCGGCATCAACGGCAAGATGAATGAATTTCAGGCGGCATTCGGTCTTTTGGAACTGGAACTGGTTGACCAGGAAATTCAGCAGCGTAAAGGCCTGACAGAATTATACCGTCGCGGTCTTAAAGATATACCGGGGATTCGCTGTCCGGAGGATTTGCCGGGAGTCACACACAACTACGGCTATTTCCCAATCCTTGTCGAACCGACGCTTTACGGCTGCGACCGGAACGAATTGCATCAACTTCTTAAAAAGTGTAATATCTATTCACGAAAGTATTTTTATCCCTTGTGCAGCGATTATGCGTGTTATTCAAGTCTGCCGTCGGCTCAGCCGGCCAATCTTCCGGTGGCTCGGGAAACGGCTGCGAGAGTTTTATGTCTGCCGATCTATGGCGAAATGGATGTGTCCCTTGTTGACAGGATTGTCTCTATTGTGCGGGACCTCCATCAATCGTTGTGTTGACGGAATCTTCACAAAATCGAAAATATAAAACAGTATTGAATATGCGGAGGATTAATATGGCGTTTTTACCGCGGGAAAAACTGGAAGCGATAGGATTTTGCCATCTGGGCAAAAATGTTTTGCTTTCTGATAAGGCGTCGATTTACAATCCCGGCGATATTTCCATTGGAGACCATGCCCGAATTGACGATTTCTGCATTTTATCCGCCGGCAAAGGAGGCATCTCCCTGGGGCGGTTTGTGCATATCGGATGTTATAGCTCATTAATTGGACGAGGCGCAATAGTCCTGCAAGACTTTGCCGGTCTGTCGGGGCGAGTTTCGATCTATTCCAGTTCGGATGATTTTTCCGGTCATTCGATGGTTCATCCTACCATTCCGGAAGAATACCGAGACGTATATGTCGGCGATGTTATCCTTGAAAAACACGTGCTTGTAGGCTCCGGCTCGATTATTCTGCCTGGCGTGCGATTAAGAATCGGGGCTGCTGTGGGAGCCATGTCTTTTGTGAAGAAAGACTGTGAAGCGTTTATGATTTATGCCGGCTGTCCAGCGCGAAAAATCAAACCCAGAGAAACCCATTTATTGGAACTGGAAGAAAAGATACGAGAGACGAAATTTTGAAGCAATCATTTCCCGCCGATTTTAGGTTCCGAGCCTTCGAGCAGGCGTTTGATATTCTCGGCGTGACGGGCGATGACCAAGAGAGGCATTCCAATCGCTGCGACATACAACGGCCATAAGTTTCCAAATCGCCATTCGGGAATCAGGCCAATCAAAAGAGTCAACGCCATCGGGAACGCCATAGCAGCCAGAATCGAAGCCAGCGAGACATATCGCCACATCAACAGCGTCAATACCCATACCGCAAAGGCAATCAATCCACTGAGGGTATAATACGGCCAAAATCCCAATACCACTCCTAAGCTGGTGGCGACGCCTTTTCCGCCGTGAAAACCGAGATAAACAGGAAAAACATGCCCCAGAATCGCTGCACAGCCCACCGTCAGCCACATTGCGAGCTGTCCGACAGAAGCGTTTTTTCCCACCAGTCCAACGCCGGCCGCCAATAACATCGGCACAAGCCCCTTAAGTACGTCGAGAATAAAACAGACATACGCCCATTTTTTGCCCAGCGCGCGGGACACATTGGTCGCCCCGATATTGCCGGAGCCGATTTTCCGCAAATTGATGCCATGGGCACGGGCAATCAGCAGGCCAAAGGGAATCGAACCCAACAAATAAGCCGCGACGGTTAAAATGATAAAACCCGCTATCATCCGACGGTTCCTTTCTTCTGAGCCAGGATTATATCATAGACCTTCCGCAGTTGTCCAACATGCCGGGCAATGGAAACTTTTTCTTTCAGGTTGTCGGCAACAATCGCCTCGGTATAAGCGGTTCTTGTTTGCGGATGGCACAGCGAGCCAATCGCCTCGGCCAGGGCTGGGATATGGGCCGGACTGTCAATGACAATGCCGTGTCGTCCCGACTGAAATTGTTCGGCGGCGCCGTTAAAGCGACTGGTAATGACCGGTTTTGCCAAAGCCAGCGCTTCCAGAGTAAAACGGGAAGACGGATCATACCAGCTCGGCAATACGGCGACATCGCAAGCGGCCAGAGCATTCTGTACCGAAGCAAGAGCGCCTGTGAATATGATGCGGTCTGCGATGGATATCCTTTTTGCCATCGTTGAATAAGGTCTGATATCGTCCGAACCCGCCACGACCAGAATCGGATGCAAAGATTGATCTATCCCAACTGTCTTTGCGAAAGCCAAAAGCAATTCGCGCAATCCCTTGAGGCGGAAGTTATTGGCCGCGAAGAGAAATAATACGGTGTTTTCGCGGCAATGAGCCGGGATTTTTTCCAGGATATTTTTTCGAAAGGCCGCTGCGTCCGCCGGTTCGGCCAATCGCCGCACATCGACGCCGTTGGGAATTACGGCTATCCGCTCCGGGGGCAAATGATAGCGCCGGATAAACTGCCGCCTGACGTAATCTGAAAGGGCGGCAATGATAACGTTGTTGTTTTGAGAGCACAGTTTTTTTTCGGCCCGTAAAAGTGCGGTACGGCGAAAATTGAAAAAATGAAGTTTTTGTTTCCAGCAGCGAATTGCCGGATTGGAAAAGCTTGCGGCATTTTGCAGCATTGCCTCCTTGCAGCTTCCGCCGCGGGGCTGATAGATATCGGCAAAATCAAACGGCAGGGTACTGTGAACGATGTCATAATGATTCTTCGACAAATGTGTCCGAAGCGTTTTGGCAAACGTGTGGAAGGACGTACGCCTGTGCGGATTATCCGTACACAGTACCGTACAATTTTGTGCGTGTTGTCCTGCGGCGGCAAGAATGCGGACGCCAATTCCCTGATTGGCCAATTCGTCGGCCAACTCGGCAATCGAACGCTCGGCTCCGCCCAGAGCGGTGAATGTTCGTTCAATAATCAGTGCGGTTGAAATCATAAGGCAGCTATTATATCAGCGGGTGGCTTATTTTGCAAACGGCGGTTCTTTGCCGCGGCGAATATCGCGGTCGGCCATCGACCAGGCCCGTCGTTTGAGGCTTCGGATAAATCGGCGGTCGGAAAACGGCAACACATCTTTCTGCATATATCGCAGATAGAATCGCAACCGGTCAGTACGGCTGACCACGTCGCCCGGCGCGGAATAATACAACTGCGACAAATCCTTCAGAATCCACCGCCGACGAAACCACTTTGGCTTAAAGGCTCTTTGCAGGTCAATCAGAGACAAAGACCCGTCGGAGGAATAAAAAATATGACATAAATAAAAATCACGATGGCAGTAACCGGTTTCGTGGAAACGACGGGCAAAATCCGCAAGATAATTGAGAAAATCAAGCTGTTCTCTGCGGGTTTGTTTGGACGCCGGCGAAAGAAAACAATCCGGCAATTTTTTTTCCAGCGACTGAGCGTCAGGGATTTCCAAGAGCATCGCAAAACTTTTCTCCTCCCAGAATCCCCGCCAGTGGCCTCCCCAAGCAATAACCTGATAGGTTCCAATGCCAGCCTGATTTAAGCGGGGGCAAGGCAGGACGTCGTATTCCGCCGTCAGCGCCCACTTGCGGTGGTTAAACCAGTTGCGAAGCTGAACCGAAATCGGCGGACGGTCATATCGTTTCAAAAAACAGCGGGCGTTTTTAATCGGCAGGACAAATTCCGTCCGGCTCCGCCAGGCGGTCAGCTCTTTTTTGACAAGGGGCGTGCCGCCCTGAAACGCGAATACGGCGTCGATGGTGTTAAGACCCAGCGTTTTCAAGTCGCTTACAAAGTCAGGGCAGACCCAATAATCGGGGGCAAACTGAATGAGGGAATTATTCATTTCCGAAAACCTCCGAGGACGTTTTTAGCCATCTCAAAGACCTGCTCGATGGAGATGGAATTCATACAATAGTGTTCTTCCTGCAGACATTTTGGTTTGTCACAGGGGACACAGGGAGCTTGTCCAATGATACGAATTTCGTTCTCGTAACCGACGTCCGTCCAAGCCGGGTTATTGGGGCCAAAAAGCGTAATGACCTTTCGACCGAGAGCCGCGGCGATATGACGCGGACCGGTGTCATTGGCAATCACCAAATCGGCTTTTTCAAACAGGGCTTTTAACGGGCCCGGTTTGAGCGGACGGTCGGATAGACTCAGGAAGGGATGTTTGGCGTTACGGAGGATTTTCTCGGCAATCTTTTTTTCCTGTGCCGTCGGAGCGACGGAAATAACCACAGTTGCTTTATATGTTTTGAATAACTTATCCGCCAGCGCCGCGAAGCGCTGGGCGGGCCAGAGTTTGCTGGGCCCAAACGCTCCTCCGGGAACCAGAATCACCAGCGGCCCCTGCCGCATTTGCAATTCAGGAAACACCGTTTGCAATTTGTCCCGATTCTGCTGCTGAAGACCAACATATAATTTTCGGCTTTGAATATCCGCACCGATGAAGCGGGCGATGTTCAAATAATAATCCACAGTCGAGACCGGTCTGAAACGACGCCCTTCTTTTTCCGGAAAGATTTTATCCGTCAAAAACAGATTTCTGACGTCGCGGGCGTATCCAATTCGTCTGGGGATGCCGGACAGGAACACTGTCATGGCGCTGCCGAAAGAATTTTTCAGTAGAATTGCCGTGTCGGATTTTTCCCGGCGGAGCTGCCGGGACAATTTCCAAAAGGAACCTTTTTTTTCCATCCATTCGTTGCAAAATGGGCAGGGTTCCAGAAACGCCTTGACTGCCGGGTTTGCCAGAAAGATGATATGAGCGTCGGCGTAATGTGCGCGAAACGCCGACAGGGCAGGGGTGGATAAAATCGCATCGCCCAGCGGCGAGGGAAGCCAAATCAGAATTTTTTGTGCGGGGCGGTCTGTCATTTCCGTTCCCGGCTGTCAGCGTTCCCGCATCACATAAAAGGCAATGGCCATCAACTGCAGCACCGCCGTATAGCCAAGCATAATCAAGACCGATTCGCGGCCGCGGGTCGAATCCATAGTGAACCACAAACTGACAATCAGACAGGCCACAGCCAAAACCTGGGCCATTCCCGCCAGCACCTTGCTGATGGTAAAATCCTCATATTGTTTTATGCGATGAACCGATCTCAAATGGCTAAGCACTTCCTGCAGCAGTTTCTCCGTTCGCAGGGACAAATGCGGCTCGTCATCAGGTAATACAGCCGGCGAGCCCTGTGTTTTTGCGGGTTTTGGGGACGCCTTTGGCTCAAGGGGTTTTGAAGATTTCGTCTCGAGAGATTCCTTAGAGGTATCGGGCTGTCCGCTAACCGGCTCTTCCGTAAGAGGAATGTAAACAATATCCGCAGGTTCTTCGGCAAATTGAGAAAAAAGAGCTTGCTCTGAAGATTTGGTCTCGTCTTCTATTCCCTCACTAACGTTTGGGGCTTCAATGTTCGGGGTTTCTTGTCCGGTTATTGTTGAACATTGTCCGAAATCTTTCGATACAGGCGGCGGTTGGGTTATTTGTGAAGGATTTGCTTCTGTGGGTTCGTGATGCCTGTGTTCCAGCGCCGTCTCCATCGACTGTCGCAACTCATACATTCGGATGATGTTGACCGCCTCGCGGATATTGACCGCCTGACGGTCAGCCGGCGGGTCGGAGGGATTTTTCTGAACCGGCTTGACGGGATTGTTGATTAAAACCGTCTTGCAACCGGCGCGTTTTCCCGCCTCGATATCGCGATAAGAATCGCTGATCAGCCAGGAGCCGGACAGGTTGATATTCAAATCCTCGGCGGCTTTTAGCAGCATACCGGGAGCGGGTTTGCGCATCTCGCTTTCCATCCGATATTTTGGAATGACGCCATCGGGGTGATAAGGACAATAATAAATTGCGTCCAGATACGCTCCTTCGTCGGCCAGCAGTTTTTCGAGCTGATGATGAATCTGGGCCAGCATCTCCTCGGTCAAAATGCCGCGGGCGACGCCAGACTGATTGGTTACCACGAGCACCAGGAAACCCATCTTGCGCAATTGTACGAGCGAAGCGGCCGCTCCGGGCAATAGTTTCACCTGATCGGGATGATTGATATATCCGGGGTCCTCAATGAGGGTGTTGTCCCGATCCAGAAAAACCGCCTTGTGTTTTGCGTTGGACATCGCTTACCGCCGTTTCAGTTTTGAGAGGGTGGCGGTGGTGCTTTTGCCGTCAACCAGCGGAGCCAGCATCACCCTGCCGCCATACGACTGGACAAAATCACCGCCGATAACGTCCTTATCAGCCCAGTCGGCGCCCTTAATCAAAATATCGGGTTTGACCTGTTTAATCAGTTCCAGGGGGTCGAGCTGGTCAAAGATGACCACATAATCCACGCTTTCCAGCGCCGCCAGTACCGCAGCGCGCTCGTGCTGATTATTGACCGGACGCTTCGGGCCTTTAATTTGTCTGACGGAATTGTCGGAATTTAATCCCACGACCACAATATCGCCGTGCGATTTGCAGAATTTCAGGTACTCAATGTGTCCGATGTGCAGCACATCAAAACAGCCGTTAGTGAAGACAATTTTTTGTCCTGCCCGCCGATGAAAAGCCAATTCTTCCAGCAGGGGGTTTAATTCACGGATTTTGCCGGTTTTGCCTTTGCGCTCGGTGAGGAGGGCATTGACAATTTCATCGACGCTGACGGTGGCGGTACCGAACTTTTCGACCTCCAGTCCCGCGGCGATATTGGACAACTGAACGGCGGTTTTGTAATCGTATCCGGCGGCTACCGCCACGGCAATCGTCGCCAGCATCATATCGCCTGCGCCGGTGACATCATAGACGTTTCTGGACTGGGTGGGAATCTGCTCGGACATCTCGGCGGTGTGCAAAAACGCGCCTTCCCTGTCGAGCGTAATGACGGCCGCTTCGAGTTGTAATTGTCGATACAGCTTTTGAGCAGCTTTTTGAGCGGCTTCCATCGTATTGACTTCAATGCCCGACGCAATCGAAGTTTCCTTGCGGTTGGGGGTAATCAGGGTCGCACCGCTGAATTTGGAATAATCCTCGTGCAGGGGCGGATCGACCAAAACTTTTTTGCCCGCCTGTTTGGCCAATTGGATGAGCCGGCTGCAAAACACCGGCTGCAAAATACCCTTGTTGTAATCCTGCAAACAGACAATGTCCGCCCCGGCCAGTTTCCGCCGGTATAAATTCAGTAATTCATCGTACCGCAACGACTCCAGCGGCTCGGCGATTTCGTCGTCCACCCGCAACAGTTGCTGGCGGTGACGATGCTGGGCCAGACCGATGATACGCTGTTTGGTAATCGTGGGGCGGTCTTTGACGGTCAGCAGGGCGGATGTGTCTGCGCCCTTATCACAAAGCAACTGACGCAGCCGTCGGCCATTCTCATCATCACCAACGGTACCGAGACACAGGCATTTAGCCCCCAGGGCCAATATATCCGCAGCGACCGAGGCCGCTCCGCCACAGCAGTATTTTCGCTCGACGACCTTGAGTACCTGCACCGGCGCTTCGGGGCTGATGCGCAGGGCATCGCCGTACACATACATATCCAGCATAAAATCGCCAACCAGTAAAACGGTCGGCGATCCGAGGCTGGTCGCAACTTTCAAAAGGTCAGGATTATTCATACGATTTATATTTTTCCAGTTTCCGAGAACCTTTTGTCATATCCCCTCACTGACATTCGGGGCTTATCATCGACTGCCGTTCGCAATTGCTTTTTGCTCAATTACCTTGTCAATCAATGCCTGTATTGTATCAGCATTGGAGACAAATTCCAGCTCCATAACCAGAGAACCGAAAGTTATTTCTTCTATCTGTTTGCAGAAGGCCGCGGCTTTGACCCAGTCTTTCTGCGTACAAATCGCCATATCCGCGCCACATTGCCGGGTCTGCACGGCGACGGTCCGTATGTCCTGCATCGTATAGACATAATGGTCATTGAAAAATTTTGTGCCGACTACATTCATTCCATCCTGCGTCAGACAATTGACAAACGCCTGCGGATTTCCGATGCCGCAATACACGAACAACTTTTTTTGCCGTAATTGTTCCAGCGGCAGCGTCTGGCTGTCCGACGTTATCGCGTGCGTATGGCGATGAATCGCTCTGGCAATTGGAATATCGCCAGCGATTCGGCGAATGGATTCTTCAATCCGCGCAATCTGTCCGGCATCGGCCAGATCAAAGCGGGTAATTACTACTGCGTCGGCCCGTTTCAGTCCGCTCAACGGTTCCCTTAACAAGCCGGCCGGCAGCAGCTTTCCATAGCCAAAGGGACAGGTTGCGTCAACCGCGAGGATATTGAAGTCTCTGGCCAGACGTCTGTGCTGAAAGCCATCGTCGAGGACCAACACCTGAGATTGAAACTGCTCCACGGCCTTTTTCGCCCCGCTCAATCGGTCAGGATCGACCACCATTTTGACTCCCGGGCAGTTTTTGGCCAATAACGCCGGCTCGTCGGACATTTCACCGACGGAGGTTTTATAGCCGCGTGTCAAAATGGCGCAACGAAGGCCTTTCTGACACAAATACCGACATAACCAGACGACGAGGGGGGTTTTACCCGTGCCGCCGGTGGTGATGTTGCCGATGCTGATTACAGGGACATTGACCTTGTGACTGCGGAGAATGCCGCACTGATACAGACCGTTCCGAATTCGCACTCCCACGCTATACGGAATAGAAACGCCGGCAAGCAACGCCCGCATCAACACCGCACCAGGCTGGCGGTCCTGGCCAGAAATGATGTTCCGATAGGCAGTCTGGTTCAACGGTTAATCCTCTGATTCCCAACACAAACGCCTGGTGTAATGGCAGTTTATCTTTTTTTCATACGCGCGATGATTGCATCGGCCATCTGGCTTGTTCCTACCGCTGTCGGGTCATTGCGGTCAGCTTTCAGATCGTAGGTAACGTATTTGCCTTCGGCGATGACATCCGCGACGGCCTGTTCGAGTGTATCGGCTTCTTTGACGAGGTTCAGATGCCGCAGCATCAGCACGCCGGAAAGAATCATCGCCGTGGGGTTAACCTTGTTTTGTCCCTTGTATTTAGGTGCACTGCCGTGCGTGGCCTCGAAAATCGCGCCTTTATTGCCAATGTTGGCTCCCGGTGCCATGCCTAAGCCGCCGACCAGACCGGCACATAAATCACTAAGGATATCGCCGTACAAATTGGGCAGCACAATCACATCGTACAGCTCCGGTTTTTGCACTAACTGCATACACATATTATCGACAATGCGGTCTTCAAACTCGACGTCCGGGAATTCTTTGGCGACGTTGCGGCTAACTTCCAGCCACAGGCCGTCGGTATATTTCATAATGTTAGCCTTGTGGACGGAGGTGACTTTTTTGCGTTTGTTTTTGCGGGCGTATTTAAAGGCATACCGCACAATCCGGTCGGTTCCTTCCACGGAAATGGGCTTGATGCTGATGCCGGTGTTGAGACCGATTTTTTTGTTGCTGTGCTTGTTGAGCCAGTTAATCAATTCCAGCGTGTCGGACTTGCCTTTTTCGTACTCAATTCCCGCGTAAAGGTCTTCGGTATTTTCACGCACAATAACCAGGTCGATATTCTGATAAGGACTGCGAACACCTTTATAACTTTTGCAGGGCCGCACGCAGGCGTATAAGTCCAGGGCTTGTCGCAGATAGACATTGACGCTGCGAAAGCCCGTGCCGACAGGGGTGGTAATGGGGGCTTTGAGACCGATGCCGTTTTTTCTGACCGATTCGAGCGTTGCATCCGGCAGGGGTGTGCCTGCGGCGGCCATCACCTCCGCGCCAGCCTGCTGAATATCCCATTCAATTTTCGCACCGGTGGCGTCAATGCACCGCCGAGTCGCTTCGGCGATTTCCGGGCCGATTCCATCCCCCATGATCAGTGTTACTCTGGTCATCTCGCTGCATACCCCTGACAAATTTAGCATTTCGGGCAAAATGCACCCTCTTTTAATTATACGAAACCGATTATGCTACCCAAAGACCGCCACAGGGTCAACGGCAAAGATTCTCATCCTTAATGCAGGGAAATCGACGTTCTGTGAATTCAAGGTGGAAAAAGGCTTGTAAGTCAGGTTATTCTTCTGTAAAGTACTCACTTATTGTGCCGATATGACAAGGTGTGCGGGAGGAGTGACCGAGTGGCTGAAGGTGACGGTTTTGAAAACCGTTGTGCCGCAAGGCACCGGGGGTTCGAATCCCTCCTCCTCCGTTGGCTTTCTGTCGTTATTTCAGAGGGGTATGGCAAACTGGCCGTACCCCTTTTTTCGTCAACGATGTTTTTCTCTATCAAATAAAAAAAGAGGCCTTTGTTTTTTGGACAAAGGCCTCTTTTTTTATTAACAGAACCGGGGCGAATAAAAGAGTTTGGCAAGAGAGAGCAGGTGCGAATGGTTATCGGACGACCGGGAAATGTCTATTACCCGGCTGTCGGCGATTGTGCTAAAGGCGATTCCCGCAAAGGCCGAAACAACGGGGCAGGATTGATTTGACAGTAATGAGGGTCTGACCTTGCGTATAAGACGAAATGAACGCGCTTTACGAACGATTCGCAACCTGCGTCTTCGTCAGAAGCGTTATTCGCAAAAAATAGACATCTTGTGTCGTGATATTGTCGGTGTGCATAGCGAATTTGTTGAAAAACTATCCATTTTAACGTTTTCCCTTCAATTTCAGGAATCTCTGCTGGGAGCGGCGGATATTTGCGGGATTTTAGATTCGGCTGCGGCGTTTTTTCCCCGAAATCTGCAAGGCACGGCTGCGGCCGTATTTATGATTGAACCAAAAGGTTTTGACATTCATTTTGCCGGGTCTTCGGAGCAGTTTGCGATTGAAAAAAGCCGCTTTGAGAAATGGTTTACGTCGCAGGTGGTGTATGAAATCAGCCGTTGCCGGCAGGTTTGCACGCTCGAGCAGATGCTGGCAATGGGTCTGCAGGCGCCTCCCACAGCGTTAAAACATATTACCGCCGTAGCCGTCCCTCTGGGCCAGATTGGCAAGGCGATGGGCTTTGTGTTATTGTATCGGGTGGCGGAATGTCCGTTCACCCCCCAGGAACTGTCCAGAACCGCTGCGGCGATGCCGGCCCTGCGGATTGCGATTGGGCGGATCCAGACCGGTATGGAAAGCCGTGTCCACAGCTCCGTGGTCTCCGGACAGTTTTTGCCGTCTTAAGTCCTTGTCTATGAAGTTGTTGTTGATTTTCGGCATTCCTCTTTCAGGCTTGAAATTCGTCGGTTTTTTTGAAACAAATCCCCTTTGATTCACGTCTAATAAAGAACGCATTGTATGTCTGCGTACATTTTCCATAAAATTTTGCGCAGAAGGAAATTGCGTTTTCAATAAGCGTATTTTTAAGCGGCCCCCTTAAGGGGGCATAGGCAGGATGTATGGAGGATAAAATTGAGACTGACAAAATGCACGAAAGATTCTTGACACTACCAGCGTATTTTAAACAGGGATAAAACCTGGACTTAGAGGGGCAGCAAGATAATGCGTACCAAAGTGGGGGAACTGTTGTTTCAAAAAGGGCTGATCAGTCAGTCCCAGTTGACTGAGGCGCTGGCGGTACAGAAAGCCGATCCCAAAAAGCTGGGTCTGATCCTGATGGAGACGGCCGGGCTGAATCTCCGCCAGATCAACGAGACGCTGGCCGAGCAGGCAGGGATTGCGAAGCTGGAACTGGAAGGGCTTTCCATTCCGATGGAGATTTTGTCGCTGGTACCGGCCGAGGCGGCCAGCCAGTATAATGTCCTGCCGATAGGGCGTGAAAACGGTCGGCTGATTCTGGCGATGGCCGATCCGTTAGATCATCAGGCTTTGAGCAATTTGCGGATGATTACGGGGTTGTCCATCCAGCGCCGCTACAGCCGTCCGGCGGAACTGGAAAAGGCGATTGGGCATTACTACGGCAGCAATGTCGCCCGAATGGTGCGAAATCTTTCCACCCAGGAAGAAAACGAGGCCGACGACCAGAACGGCCCATTGACGGCCTCGCGTCTGCACGAACTGGCCCGCGAACCGTCGCTGGTCAACTTAGTCAACCTGATTCTGCTGGAAGCGGTCGAATCCCGCGCCAGCGATGTGCATATCGAACCGTTTGAAAACCAGGTGCGAATCAAATACCGCATTGACGGGATGCTGATTGAAAAATCCGCCTCGCCCAAGCGATTGCAGGCGGCGATTGTATCGCGCGTCAAGATTATGGCGGGGATGAACATCGCCGAGAGGTTTATTCCGCAGGACGGGCACATTGAATTTACCACCGCCCGAAGCAAGATCGATATTCGTGTTTCCACCGTACCGAGCATATTCGGCGAAGCGGTGGTGATGCGTATTCTGGACCGCAGTACGGCGCTGATAGCGCTGGAAGAACTGGGAATGAGTTCGCACATGCTGGAAGGGTTTGATTTATGCCTCAAAAGAGCGCATGGGATTGTGCTGGTTACGGGGCCGACCGGCAGCGGTAAAACGACGACGCTCTATGCCTCGCTCAATCATATTTATAACCCTTCGCTGAAGATCATTACGATTGAAGACCCTGTCGAGTATCAACTGGAGGGCATTGTGCAGATGCCGGTCAATCCGCGGCGGGGACTGACGTTTGGACGGGGGCTTCGCCATATTCTGCGGCAGGACCCGAATATCATTATGGTCGGCGAAATCCGCGACAAGGAAACCGCCGATATTGCCATTCGCGCGGCACTGACGGGCCACCTCGTGTTTTCTACGGTGCATACCAACGACGCCGCCGGGGCCGTGACGCGGTTGATTGATATGGGCGTTGAGCCATTTTTGCTGGCCAGTTCCCTCGAAGGCGTTCTGGCCCAGCGGTTAGTGCGGAAAATCTGTCCGCACTGCAGACGACCTTATGAGGCGGATGCAAGTCTGCTGGCCAGTCTGAACAATTCGGTGAGTATTGTGCCGGATACTCCGCTGTATCACGGCGTTGGCTGCGATGAGTGCAACCAGACTGGAATGCGGGGACGGATAGGTATTTTTGAATTGCTGCGAACCACCGAAAACCTTCGCAAGCTCATTGCCGAAAAACCGACGACCGAGCAGATTCTGGCTGCGGCGCCGTCGGATTACGCGAATATGCGGCACGACGGCATTGAAAAAATTCTGGCCGGCATTACCACGCCGGAAGAAGTGCTTCGAGTTACCCAAGGCATCGAGGACGAATAGATTTCAATTTGTGAGTAAGAACACGGGAGAATCGGAAAGTTGTCTTTATTTGAATACAAAGCGATGGACGCCGGCGGCAGGGCGTGCAAAGGCGTCATCGAAGCTTCTGATCGCAGGACGGCTATCAGTCTCCTGGCCCAGAAAGGACAGTTTGCACTGGAATTGGCGGCGACACACACGGAGGCCAGGCCGACGGCTCAGAAATCGGATGCTGGTCAAACGCGGCGAATTCGCGTTTCCAGCAGGGAAACGCTGGCAATTTCCGCGCAACTGGCGACGGCGTTAAAAGCCGGCCTTGCGGTGCTGGACGCTTTGCAGATTATCCGCGAACAACAGAGCAAACCCGCGATGATTCGGTTGCTCGACGACCTGGCCAGACAGGTCAACTCCGGCAAATCGCTTTCGGACGCGATGGCCTCGCATCCGCGGGTGTTTGGGCCGTTATATGTGTCGATGGTGCGGGTCGGCGAAACTGGCGGCATTCTCGAACAGACGATGGAGCAACTTGTCAGGTTGTTGGGCCGGGAGGAAAAAATCAAATCCAATATCAAAAACGCCGCGGCCTACCCGATGGTGGTACTGTCGGTGGGACTGATTTCGGTGGTGGTGATGCTGATTTGGGTCTTGCCTAAAATTATCGGTACTATCGGAGCGGATCGGGCGATACTGCCGGCGCCGACGCGGATGCTGTTGGCGACCAGTGCGTTTCTGACGCATTACGGCTGGCTGGCGGCGATAGGTTTGATTGCGGGCGGATATGCCTTTACCAAATGGAAGAGCAGTCCGCAGGGCAGACTTGCCTGGGACACGTTCAAGTTGAAAATTCCGATGGTCGGAGATGTCCTGAGAACGTTGGCGGTGGGACGTTTTGCCCGCACACTTGGCTCACTGTGTAAAAGCGGCATTACGATTCTGGAAGGACTTTCGGTGGTGCGGGACACGCTGGGCAACGAAGCGCTGGCGGTACAGATTGACAAAGTCTGCGCGGAGGTCAAGGCGGGAAGACCGGTGGCCGAACCGCTGGGGCAGTCGGGATTGTTTGACAAGCTCTTAGTGCAGATTGTCGCAATCGGGGAGCAGACAGGCCGGCTGGATGAACTGCTTTTGCAGGCGGCGGATACTTTTGATGAACAGGCCGACGCCGTTTTAGTACGGTTTGCAGCAATTCTGCCGGCGGTGTTGATTCTGATGCTTGCGGCAGTGATTGGTTTTATTATCGCCGCGACCTTATTACCGATTATCGGAATGGAT
>Ga0315294_10000476_pt1 | contig 42832 bp, 48 predicted proteins | sample YL17G13_40_MG_FD_203626 | JGI IMG/M metagenome (GOLD analysis project Ga0315294, IMG submission 203626) | Sediment microbial communities from Yellowstone Lake, YNP, Wyoming, USA - YL17G13_40 | ecosystem: Environmental > Aquatic > Freshwater > Lake > Sediment | place: USA: Wyoming | collected... | reverse complement strand
AGCGGCTTGCGTTTCTTCCGTTCCTTCTTTCCGAGCAAACCGCCAGGACGGATCTTGCGGATGGCGTACTTATGGTTCTGGCCGGTGTTGGCGCAGTACTCGTCGAGGATCCGGGACTTCTCTTGGCGATTCTGGGTCTGACAGTACCGGGTTCGTAGGGTGTTCATGTATTCATTGCGGGTATGCATGTCCATCTCCTTGGGCGGGCTCCTTTGTCTGGGGAATTGGGTGACATTTTATTTGATGCAACGGAGCCCGCTTGGGTGACATATTAGGTGATTGGGATCGCGATCTTGGTGAACTTGGATAGAGTTAGCTAGGTGAATCCTTTTTGTAATCGCAGGAAACTGGGTTTACCGTCCTGGTCTAGCGCTACGATTTCCCCATCGAGCACGGCCCGGTCTCCTTTCAGAGATCGGGGCAAGTGGTGGAGTTCGGGAAAATGGTCCGGCAAATCCCGATTGTTACGGGAAAACAGCCGGAGTTCCCCCCGTTTCAACATAGGCAAGCGCCCGCATTCCGTCCCATTTCACTTCGAACTGCCAATCGGGACGATCAAACGGTTGCTCTGCAACCTGCGCTAACATAGGAGGGAACATTGGGAGCATGCAGATCCCTAGGCTCAATGGCCCCAGTGTTTTCGATCTAGAATGGAGTCCATTGCGGACCCGCATATTCATCATTCTGGCAAAAAAGAAGCCGGTCTTTGCCCTGACTTCGACGCAGATTCACCTGGATAAATCCGCCCTTCCATCGGGTTCCTGCAGGGAGAAAATCCAATTTGTCTTCAGCAAGACCTTTGGTCGGCTCCTCCAGAGAGAAAAAAACTTCGATCCCAGAGCTCCACCGTACTGGTTCCCTGGTTCCCATCCGGGATCCTACCGGAAAACGTGGCTATTCCAAGGGGTGGTCTACTACGCGAACGGCCAAGCACTGATCTTTGGGATTCATGGAGGGTCCTTTGGGTACCGCCAAGAAGCAGGGATGTCCTTGATCTCCAGTCGGAAATCATCAGGGTAATGGGCAGCGCCATGCTTTGCCACGACGAAAATCCCTTGCGTTTTGTGCAGGTCATTTCCAGCGGGCTCTGCCATTCGATCGGACATTCGTTTTGTGCGGTATTCTCTTAGGCCATCCATGGGTTAGATCTAGTATATAAGACGGGACGGATTGACAAACTTACTCATATTCTCTTATGTTTGGTGCAAGATGCCGAAGATTAGAGGATACGGCTTGCTGACGAAGGCAATCGGCTTTAGTTTAGTCGGATTGCTGCTTTTCGTAACAATGCCAGGTCCTGCGATGGCTGCTGGAACTCCCACACATTGGGTAACAGTGGATAGCTTGCGTTTACGCGACGGCCCCGGTACTTCTCACGAGGTCTTAACTTCCTTATTTCAGGATGAGGAAGTAACGGTTTTGGGCAAGCAAGAGGGGTGGGCTAATGTCCAGGCGGGAGATTGGGAGGGTTGGGTTTCCGCCGAATATTTGCGAGCCAAAGTTCGTAAGGCAGTGGATGCCGAATTTCTTCGTCTTAGAGCGTTTCCGGAGCTGAACGCCGAAATCCTCACCCAAGCACCTTACGGTTCTATCCTCTCCGTTTTAGAGGAAAAAGACGGCTGGTCCAGGGTCCTTTTCCACGATCAGGTGGGCTGGATGAAAAGTGAGTACTTAACGGACCCAGCAAACATCGATCCCGCCAGCGTACCCCCAACCGAATCCACATTGATCAAGTTTGTGACTGTGGATGCCCTCAATGTCCGCGCCGGTCCGGGGACAGATTCAGATCTGCTGGAGATTCTTCCGGGAGGAACACTTGTTACCGTTCTGGAGGAACAGGAAAGCTGGTCGCGGATCGAACTGAGTGGCGAGGAAGCCTGGGTCTATCGTGAATATCTCAGTGATACCAATGCCGACGCTGTAGTAGCAGCTCTCGGCGGAGAACCCCAAATCAATCAACTACCAGAAGATATTGCCACCCTATTGGCGAGCAGCGAACATTTGCCATCCGGATCGGGTGAATCAAGCAATTCAGTCGTATTCAAAACTGCGGAAAAATACCTTGGAGTACCGTACGTATGGGGCGGCGCATCCCCAGAGGAAGGTTTCGATTGCTCGGGGTACGTGATGTACTTATTTAGTGAACTGGGGGTTTCCCTACCGCACGGTGCAGAGGCTATTTCCCAGTATGGGACCCCTGTGGAATTCCTGGACTTGCAGCCGGGAGATGTGATCTTTTTCCAGAATACCTACCGGTATGGCGTTTCCCACTTGGGGATTTGGGCGGGTAACAATACTTTCATCCATGCTCCAGAGCCAGGAGCGAACGTTTCTTACGAAGAGCTGAAGGGCTTCTACCTTGATCATTATTGGGGAGCACGGAGAATTCTTCCGTAAGCCAACCGTTGATTCTCCGTGACGTTTAACGTAGCGGAATCCCGCAAAAAGGATCCTTTCCCGAGGTTCTGGATCTTCGTCCGTTGTTTCGTTCATAAACAAGCGGATCACTTTCGTCTAATCATCGAAGACTCAGTGGCATGCAACGAATCCTGCCAATTCTAGGGCTCGGCCTTGTCTTTCTGCTGGCACTTTCTCTCAGCAGTTCTTCTACCGCCTTATCGGAACCCCTGCCCGCGCAGGGTTCACTGTCTGATTTGCTCCAAAACTCAGTATCAGGTTGGACGTGTGTCAGGGAAAGTTGGAAAACAGTACGTGCTTATTCCAACAGGTTGAATGAATCTCTCAAGCTCGCTTTAAGCAACTCCAGACAACTTTTGGTCTCGCTTTCGCAGCAAACGCTTTCCTTGCTTGAGAATGACCGCATCATCGCAACCTACCCTACTCTCACCGGCCAACGAGGCATGGATACTCCGCCTGGTCAATACCAAGTGCTGGAAAAATACTCTCGTGTCACCATGGAAGGTGAAATCGGAACCCCCTTGGAATACCGGGTGGAAAATGTCCCTTGGGTACTGTTCTTCATCGGCCACACATACGCCATTCATGGGAATTATTGGAAACCGACGGACTATTTCGGCAAGGATCCTAGCTGGACAGGCAGTCATGGTTGCGTGGGACTCCGCGTGGAAGATAGCAAGGTCGTATACGATTGGGTTGAGGTTGGTACTGAAATCCTGATTGTTGAGTAGCTGCGAGCATTAATGCAAACCAAATTCCACATTCCTGGAGACTGAAAATCTTTCCTAGATTCACATTTTTTAATTATTTTGGCTTTTCTCTTGATTTAAAGAGGGTTTGCGCTATAATATGATCTATGGAAGGTTAATCCTTCTAACGCCATCTGCTTTCAATGCAAGCGGATGAGTATAGAACAGGAGGTGACAACAGTGAACAAGCAAGAATTGATCGACAAGATTGCCAAGGACACGGGCGCAACGAAGAAAATGACAGAAGCTTTTCTCAAGTCCTATGAGAAGACTATCCACGATTCCTTGAAGAAGAAAGGGAAAGTTCAGCTAGTCAACTTCGGCACGTTCTCCGTCGCCAAGAGAGCACAGCGCAAAGGCGTGAATCCTCGGACCAAGAAGCCTATTACCATTCCGGCCAAGATGGTCCCGAAGTTCACTCCGGGCAAGATGTTGAAGGAAGCTGTCAAGAGCCTTAAATAGTCCTCAGGCAAAATTCGATCTACTCAAAGAGAAGGGGTACCCCCTTCTCTTTGTTTTTGGCAGCACATTTGATTATAATCCTGGCTAGTTTGCAATTGCGCGCGTAGGAAGTCGAGAGTCGAAGGGGTCGGCGTCATGGAATCGAATGCAACGAATCCGCTGGAAGCGGTCCGCAAAAAAGAAACAGAACTGGAAACAAAACTGCAGGAAGTGCGTCAGCAAGTTCAAGCCCGCGTAGAACAGGCCAAGCGTGAAGCAGAAACCTGGCAGCTTCAAGTTCGACAAGAGATCATTTCATTGGAAAAGGACGCGCAGGAGCGGCTCTCTGCAGAGATTTCTCAATTGAAAGAAGCGGCAACGGTTTCCATGGAGCAACAAAGAAAAGCGATTGCCCGGGAAGCAGAATCCCATCTAGAGCAGACGATTCAGTTTGTCATCACTGAGGTTTTGCCCAAGCTCCCATGATCGTGCGCATGCGGAAGCTCCTGCTCGTTGGCAAGAAAGCCCGATTGCCAGAACTGCTGGAATTCCTTCAGGGGAAGGGATCTTTTCAGGTGGATCGGGTAGAGGAACAGGGTTTTCCCGCGTTTGGCGAGAACACAACGATCAGTAAGGAATTGACACTCCTGGAGAATCAGCTAAACCGCATCCAGGCTCTCCTCTCGATTCTTGGTCGCGTCCCTCTTGTTCCCAGTGATCCGCTACCGATGGCGCTAAACGAATTGGAACGGGAGATCCTGGATCACCGCGCGCAGTTGGTGGATCGCACCGAAGAGTTGAATTTCTTAAAAGCATACGGGGTTGCCATGGATTTCCTATTGCCTCTATTGAACGCGTTGGAGGGTTCACCGCACCTACGAGCGATTGGCTTCGTGTCTTCCGTTCACGACCATAAGAACCGCTTGAAATTGCAGGAGGACCTCGACCAGGCGACACAAAAGCGCGTGCAATTCCATTTCCATACGATCGAAGAAAACCTCACTGTCAATGCAATCGCTTTCTTGAGACAAGATGAAGCCAAAATCCGATCGCTCCTTACTCAACATGGTTTTTCTGAACTGAAGCTTCCCGCTGCCGTGGAGGGGCTTTCCACTCGAGAAGCAATCTTACGGATTCAAGAACGACTTCAACAAATCCCCAGAGAAATCGAAGATGTCCGTAACCGGTTGGAATCCTTGCGAAGAGAACAGGGTTGGCATCTCTTCCAACGAAAGAACGAGCTCCTCGATGAGATGGAACGAATGAAAGCGACCTCTCTCGTTTCTGCCTCCCGTTACGCATGTTTCATTGTGGGTTGGGTCCCCCAAAAAAACGTGGATAAGCTGGTCCAGAAGCTGAAAGACCGATTCGAACAGGACATCGTCATTCACCCACTGAAACTCGATCCGCACGAGGAAATAGATGCACCGATCAAACTGGAAAATGTGCCGCTCTTCCGTCCCTTCGAAATGCTCCTCTCCATTTTCCGGCCACCTCGTTACGACCGAATTGACCCTACGCCCATTTTGGCCATCTTCTTCCCTCTTTTTTTTGGCTTGGTCTTGGGAGATATTGGCTTCGGAGTGCTGCTGTTGATTCCTTTCTTGATCCTGTTTTTTCGCAACAAAACAGCAACATGGCATTCAATTGCGATTATCGGTTTGCTCTGTTCTGGATGGTCGATTCTTTTCGGGGTCTTCTTCGGCGAGTTGTTTGGCAACTTCGGGGAAGAGATATTGCATATGCGTCCTCTCCTACTGAATCGGATGAATCAGGAGGGGATCATAATCTTTCTGTTGGTGACACTGGGCCTGGGTTTGCTCCAGATTTTCATGGGTTTCTTGATCCAAGTGGTACTCTCGTTCCGCGAACGGGAGTACAAAGAAGGTTTCGAAGCGATATTCATGGTCGGTTGGATTACCGGGCTCTTGTTGGCTCTATTTTCCGCTATCGGCTTACTGGCGGATCCCATGAAGTCAATCACCCTATACGTGGGCCTCAGTTTGCTTCTGGTTGGGTGGGGTGGAATCATCGCAATAAAAGGCCCCATCATGGGTGCCATTGAGCCGCTTTCCGCCATGGGCAACATCTTATCCTACGCTCGTCTTGCCGGTATTGGGATTTCAGCCGCTTACCTGGCGTTTGCCGCCAATACGATTGGAGGCCTCTTTTCTTCCATCGTTTTAGCCTTTGCGGTCGGACTGATTTGTCACTTGTTATTCTTTATTTTGGGGATCATCAGTCCCATCATACAGTCCGCCCGTTTGCATTTCGTCGAGTTTTTTTCCAAGTTTCACTACCATGAGCTGATTGGTAGACCCTTTAAACCTCTTACCAAGCTGAGTAAGAAAGGAGAAACAGAATGAAGAAAGGGATTTTGGTGGCATTTTTTGGGATCGTTTTCCTCTTAATGGTGGCTCCAATGGTGTTTGCTGCCGAAACGACGCCGACCACGGAGGTCAACGCCGCCCCTTCCCCGATCAATTGGAAGCCGATCAGCGCCGCTCTCGCTGTCGGACTGAGTGCGATTGCATCCGGATGGGCCCAGTCCAAGATCGGTGCCGCCGCGGCAGGAGCGTTGGCGGAAAAACCGGAGTTAGCCGGTATCATGATTGTGCTTGAAGCGATCCCGGAAACCATGATTATCCTCGGCTTCGTCGTGGCCCTCTTGATCATGATCATGGGTTAGCATGACCGGCGAGCTGGTCAGCTTCCTAGAGCAGGAAGCGCAGGCGGAACGGGATAAGATCCTGCAGGAAGCAGACGAATCCGTTCGACAGATCCTGGAGAAAGCCAAAACCAAGTCCGAGACAGAAAAGGCGGAGGCGGAACAGAAATCGGTTCGGCTTGGGCGGACAGAATTGGAAAAAGCCCGCAATGCGTTGAGGCTGGAAACCCAAACGGAGCTATTGCAGGAGAAGTCACGCTGGTTGGACAAGGTGTGGCAGGAGACTTCTGCAAGACTGATGGCGTTTCGGACGGATCCTCAATATCCAGCAGCATTGGAGCAATTACTGCAAGAGACCTTGGTCGATAGAAGTTCCATTCACTGGCGGCTAAATCCGGCGGATGTTTCCATGGCAGAGTCCTGGTTGAAGAAAAATGAGTTGCAGGGAGAGATCATCGCTGATCCAACCATCGACGCTGGCGTATTGGCGTTGGTGGAAAAGGGGCGAGTCGAGATCGCCAACACGCCTCAGGACCGTATGAATAAAGCCTGGCTGCAATTGCTGGTGGAAGTCGCGCGTCGATTGTGGAAATAGCAGGATGACTGTTGACCTAGGTTATCTAAACGCTCGTTTGAAGGGCATGCATGGCACATTCCTCCAGACCAAGAATTGGAGCGAGTTGCTCAATGCACATAGCCTGGATGAATTGGAACGGATTCTGGGCAATACTCCCTACAACCAGAACCTGGAGGAAGCCCGTTTAAACCATCAGGGATTGCTGGCCTTCGACTATGCTCTTTCCTTGAATTGGTTGCAAACCTTGGCCAAAATCCGTTCGTTCGTCAATGGACAGATTTCGATCGCGTTAGAGTTGTATTTGTTGCGTTTTGACTTGAATAATTTGAAGGAGCTCCTAGGCACTCGGTTGCAGGGAAGGGCGGAGGGAGAAACCTTCTCGGTCACAGGATTCCTGACTCAACGACAGCTGGATGAACTACGACACTCCTCCGATCTCAAAACGATGTCCAGCAAGCTCCGTTTATGGCAGCATCCTCTTGCTGAAACAGTGGCAACGCTGCCGAGAGATCTCTCGGGAAATCTGCAACTGGAAGTTCTGCTGGAAAAAGGGTACTTCCAAACGTTTGTGAGTCGTTTGTCCCGCTTTTCTTCGCTGGGTCGCTCGCTCCTGCAGTTTCTCTGCCGAGAGATTGACTTTTTAAACACCCGGTCCGCGTATTACCTCTGCCATACATCGCTTGCAGCGGCGAAGAAAAGCGAGTTGTTCCTGCCGGGTGGTTCCGCGCTTGGGCCAGCAGATTTTCTCTTGCTTGCCAATCCTGACACCCATCAGCAAGGTAGGGTACGCTTGGCGAGAAATGCCAGGTTTCGCTTCGTCGCGAAAGCTTCCAATACCGAGGAAATGGAGAAAGCAATCATCCACGAGCGCTGGGTTCAAAGCCTTAGATTCTACCGAAGCGATCCCCTGGGTCCGGGTGTACTCCTTTCTTTTTTGTTCCAAAAAGAGACGGAGATCAACAATTTGCGGCTTCTGGGTCGGGCGAAGTTCTACCACCTGCCGGACGACCGGGTGAGAGATAATCTTGTACTCTAGGATTTGCTTTTTAGCTGATCAAGACCTGAGGGACGGATTCGGGCTGGGGGGAGTGGAAGTCCTGACCACAAACCACATAGAGGAAGCATTCAAGACCATTCGAAAGCTCCTGCAAGCCAAGGAGTTCGGGTTGATTGCTATCCCGGAAGATTGGTTGGCCGGGATTGAAAAGGAATTCCAGCGCGAGTGGCAAGGACGAGAATGGCCGTTGTTGATCCCCTACCCTTCTGCCAAAGGACCGGCGGCAAAGGATCACATCGCAGAGATGATCAAGCAGGCGATCGGTTATTACGTGAAGCTGAGGTAACGAAATGGGAGACATCATAAAAATATCTGGTCCGGCCGTTATCGCCAAAGGCATGACGGGCTGCCGTATGTACGATATCGTCAGAGTGGGTAGAGAAGGTCTGGTCGGAGAAATCATCCGCCTGGACATGGACACTGCTTTCATTCAGGTCTATGAAGACACTTCCGGGCTTTTTGTGGGTGAACCGGTAGAGAGCACAGGGCTTCCTTTGACGGTAGAATTGGGTCCTGGCCTTCTTTCGTCCATCTTCGATGGCATTCAGCGCCCTTTGGGTTTAATCCGGGAGAAGTCTGGCGATTTCATCGCTCGTGGTATCTCAGTCCATGCATTACCGCGGGACAAGAAATGGACCTTCACACCGGATGTTTCACCGAAGGCAAGGGTCCATTCAGGAGATGTGTTGGGAACCGTGCAGGAAACGGAGAGTTTTATTCACAAAATCCTTGTGCCACCCGGAATGGAAGGCTCCATCAAGAGCATCCGGGCTGGTAGTTTTACGGTGGAAGAACCCATTGGGGAATTGGAAAGCGGACAACCCCTTTATTTGATGCATACGTGGCCGGTTCGCTCTCCCCGTCCTTATCAACAAAAACGGGATCCGGATGAGCTGTTTGTTACCGGACAGCGCATTTTCGACACCTTGTTTCCTGTTGCCATGGGTGGAACAGCTGCAATTCCAGGTCCTTTCGGATCCGGAAAAACCGTGGTTCAGCAAACCTTGGCCAAGTTTGGCAATGCCAAGATCATCATCTACGTTGGCTGCGGGGAACGGGGAAATGAGATGACGGAAGTTTTGACAGATTTCCCCGAATTGGTGGACCCAAATTCTGGGCGCCCTTTGATGGAGCGGACGGTATTGGTAGCCAATACCTCGAACATGCCGGTAGCTGCTCGGGAAGCCTCTATCTACACAGGAATCACCATCGCGGAATATTTCCGCGATCAAGGGCTTTCTGTTGCTTTGATGGCCGATTCCACCAGTCGCTGGGCGGAAGCATTGCGGGAGATTTCCTCTCGTTTGGAGGAAATGCCGGGAGAGGAAGGGTATCCGACCTATCTTTCGTCCAAATTATCTGCCTTCTATGAACGAGCCGGTCGCGTTGTTTGTCTTTCCGAGGAGGATCGAATCGGTTCCGTCACCGTGATCGGTGCTGTTTCCCCTCCCGGTGGGGACTTCTCGGAGCCCGTCACGCAAGCGACACTGCGCATTGTGGGTACCTTTTGGGCACTGGATGCCGGCCTTGCCAATCGTCGGCATTTCCCCGCCATCAACTGGGGGCGAAGCTACTCGCTCTACAGTCAACAGCTAGAGCCCTGGTATGGCCGAGAAGTGGCTTCTGATTTTATCGATTTGCGCAAGCGGGCGATGGCACTTCTGCAAGAAGAGGCATCCCTCCAGGAAGTGGTGCAACTCGTTGGCCCCGATGCACTGCAGGATAACGAGCGCCTGATCATCGAAGCCGGCAAGATGCTGCGGGAGGATTTGCTGCAGCAGAATGCATTTTCACCTATAGACGGGTATTGTCCGATGGCCAAGCAAGATGGGATTTTGCGAGCAATCCTGCAATTCTACCGGTTGGCTAGCGACAGCCTCCGTGCAAACCGCTTCACCATCGATGAGATCATCAACACCCCGGAGATCGAGCAAATCTCACGACTGAAGGAAGTGGAACGCGAGCGCTTCCCCGCCTACATTCAACAGTTCCTAGCGAACATGCCACAGGCATTCGTCAAGGAGGGATAAGGATGGACCTTGCGCGCAAGAAGTATACGACGATTTCTTATGTATCCGGTCCGCTACTGTTTGTAGAAAAAGCCAGGGACCTCTCATTCAATTCCCTGGTCAATATCCACCTGCCAGATGGCTCTGTACGGGGTGGACAAACGATCGAAGTGTCGGAACACCATGCAGTGATCCAAGTGTTTGAAGAAACACGGGGTATCGATATCGCCAAAAGCTCAGTCAGCCTCAGGGAGGACGTAGCCCGACTCGGTGTTTCCAAAGAAATGATCGGCCGGCGATTTAATGGTTTGGGCGAACCGATTGACGGACTTCCGCAGATTATCCCAGAAGCACGCAAGGCAATCATTGGCTCCCCCATCAATCCAACATCCAGAGCAAAACCAGAGGAATTTATCCAGACCGGTATCTCCAGCATTGATGGCTTCAACACCTTGGTCAGAGGACAGAAACTGCCAATTTTTTCCGGAGCGGGCTTGCCAGGTAACGAAATCGCAGCCCAAATCGTTCGACAGGCTAAGGTGCTAGGTGAGCAAGAGGAGTTCGCCGTGGTATTTGCTGCCATGGGCATTACGCACCGTGAAGCTTCTTTCTTCATTCATGAGTTCGAAAGTACCGGGGCGTTAAGCAAGACGGTCGTCTTTCTAAACAAAGCGGATGATCCCACGATTGAACGCCTGCTGACGCCACGTTGTGCGCTGACTTGTGCGGAACACCTTGCCTACGAACACGACTACCATGTCCTGGTGATCTTGACCGATATGACCAACTATTGTGAAGCGCTACGGGAAATCGGCACCGCTCGGGAGGAAATTCCCGGACGCCGCGGCTATCCTGGTTATATGTATACCGACTTGGCCACCATCTATGAACGGGCTGGGCGCATTCACGGACGCAAAGGCTCCATCACTCAGATTCCCATCCTGACGATGCCGGATGATGACATCACCCATCCCATTGCCGACTTAACAGGTTACATCACAGAAGGCCAATTGGTGCTCTCCCGACAATTGCATCGAATGGGCTACTTCCCCCCGATCGATATCCTGCCATCCCTCTCTCGATTGATGAATAATGGCATCGGTGAGGGGCATACGCGGGATGACCATCGAGAATGGGCCAATCAGCTCTACGCTGCTTATGCAGGTGGGAGAGATCTACGCAAGTTGGTTGCAATTATCGGTGAAGAGGCCTTGACCCTTCGCGACCGGATGTATCTAAAGTTCGCAGATGAATTCGAAAAACAGATGATCAATCAAGGCAACACCGATCGTTCCATTTTCGAAACGCTAAGTTTGGGCTGGGAATTGCTCTCCTATTTACCAGAACGGGAATTGAAACGAGTCTCCCGCGACAAAATCAAAAAATACTATGTCCCAGGCATGGAGGATTTCTGGAAGGAGCGAAACACGGCTGGCCTGCGTGGTTAGGCGGATTTAAATGGAAAACATCAGTCCCACTCGCATGAATCTGCTGCAACGCAGAGGGCAAATTACCCTGGCTTTCCAGGGCGTCGATCTTCTGAAACGCAAACGGGATGCCTTGATCGCAGATTTTTTCAGCATGGTGCGCAATGTGATGGAAAAGCGAAACGAATTGGAAATCCTGGGTGAACGGGCCTACCTCTTCCTGGCCCTGAGCAAAGCGCTTTCCGGGCCGGATACAATACAGGCTCTTGTGGCCTTAGGTGCCCGTCAGGTTGGTGTAGAAATCGATAGTACAAACATCTGGGGAGTGAAGGTGCCGCAAATCCGTACCCCTCCGATGCGAAGAGGGGCATTTGAGCGTGGCTGGAATCCCCAGTGGCAAAGCCCCTATCTTCGCCATGCTGCCGACGACTTTGAGATCCTGATTGAAAAACTGATCGATGTTGCTGCTTGTGAAGTACGAATCCGGAAGATGGGATCCGAGATCAAGAAAACGACCCGCCGGGTGAATGCTTTGGAGCAGGTAGTCATTCCCCGACTGTCCATGGAGATTGGTTTCATCAAATTCGTACTTGAGCAACGGGAACGGGAAGACATGTTCCGCTTGAAGCGACTCAAGGGAAAACGGGATCGAACGAATCAACCCAACTGAAGAAAGATCATCAGGACCAAGAGACCGACCAACAAGACGATATCCCCTGCGCTGATTACCGAACCCAATCCCCACGGGAATGGCAGCGGAATCCGATCACCTAGCCCATTTAGTTTGGTCTGATCCGTCATCAGCCGCAGATTGTTGTACACCTGATTTTCCTGCAATGCTGTCGCCGTAGAAACCTTGCCCACGCTGGCATACGCCTCCGCATCTGCTGGTATGAAACCACCGTTGAACGAAATCGCCAATAGATTGAGTAACAACCCTAAAATAATGATCACCATGCCCGGCAAGCGGAAACTGAAAAGGGCAAAAACAAACAGCAGCCCCATGGACAATAGATAGAGGATGGCTATCACGATCTGGGGCCATTGAAAGAATGGCAGGAAAATCAGGAATTGAATGGCCAGGGCGAGAACAATCAAAGGCCAGAAACGAATACGCACTGATCCAATGTGCGAGATCCTCCCTCCCGCAAGTTTTCCCAGGAGCAGCCCAGCAAGAATCACCAACGGTACCAGAACTAGCATCTCAAGTCCCTTTCCATCAAAAATGCATCCTCGCCATTATCATGATAATAATTTCGGCGCAAACCGACAAAGCGAAAACGATGTTTCACATAGAGATTCTGCGCGCGCGAATTGGAAACCCTTACTTCGAGGATCGTTCGTACCGCCCCCAACCGCTTTGCTTCGTCCAAGATGAACAGCAGCAACTGCTCTCCGATTTTTTTGCCGCGATGTTCCTGATACACTGCGATGTTGGTGATATGCACTTCGTCAACCATCAACCAGATGCCAACAAACGCTACAATCTCCCCGTTTTGTTCGGCAACGAAATAATGAGCCAGCTGGTTCATGGTCAATTCACGGTAGAAATCCTCCAGCCGCCAGGGAGAAACGTACGCCGAGCATTCCACGCGCATTACTCCCTGCAAATCAGCGACTTGCATCGGCCGGATTGAGAGCACATTATTTACGGTAGCGGGTGCTTCACATACCTTCACCATGGATCTGGCATAATCATAGCGCAAGATGCAACGGTTGCCGTCATCGATGGACAAGGATTGTCGTCTTTGCCAAGCGCCCCAGCTGTTGCGCCTGCTCCAGAGTTAGATGTCTTCCTTCGCCCTTCGGCAGATCGAAAGTAGCTTCAAGTATAGCCAAATCCACTCCGCGTACATACCGAGCAAGCCCCGAAAACCAACCGGTATCTCCCGAATACAACACGATTTCACCCTGGGCACTTTCTAAGCAGTAGCCCGCTGCCAGGACCGGCATGGCCTGGCCAAAAAGGGGGGCGTGCTCGGAATGCGGCACTGCAAAAGATCGGATCTGGAATCCAGCGCATTGATAGGGGCTGGATTCAGTGATCGATTGGAGGTCCAGTTCATATGGGAATCCAGCGAACATTCGATCCCGAAATCGGCGAATCTCCTGTAAAAAGGAGCGATCCGGGGAAGCAATGACAAGCGGTGCCGTCCGATTTCGCAACCGCAAAAAGGACAGCAGCGCGAACAGGCCAGCCACATGATCGAAATGCGAATGACTGAGCAGAATGGCAGAAAGTCGTTGTATCCAGTCTGCGGAATACGGAAATAGGTCTCTCAGGATTCCGTCACCGCAATCCATCAGGAAGTATCCGGTGGAAGTAGCTACCCAAATTTGGGTGGCGATTCCCTTTTGGGAATACAGGACTTTTACCCGCAGATCCTTGCCTTGCCAGTCCCAATCCATCCTACGCCCAATGTCGCGATGGTCTGCTCGTTCTTGCACATGGATTTTCGCGTTTCTCATCTTATACTTCACATTTTAACGGAACCAGTTGGAACCTGAATGCACAAGGTCTGGATTGGAAACTGGGAGTTACGCAATCGAATCAATCTGGTATAAACCGTCCTCGAGGATTTCACAGGCTTGATCCACATCTTCACGGCGGAAGCAAAGCGGTGGAGTGATACGCACCACATTAGCATGCAGTCCTGATTTCCCCAACAACAAGCCGTGTTCGCGCGCATACTCCACTAACTGGATTAATCCTTGACAGTGAGGTTCCTTGTTTGCCCGGTCTTTCACCAGCTCGATCCCGATCATCAAGCCCAACCCGCGAACTTCGCCGATTGTTTGATGCGTATCAGCTAGTTTTCTCAGCTGGGCGAGGAAATAGGAGCCTACTCGATCGGCATTTCCGATCAAATCCTCTTTTTCCAGCAGTTCGATATTTGCAATAGCAGCGGCACAGTTCACTGGATTTCCGCCGAATGTGGAGAAATGCTGACCCAAGCCCAAAGCAGGTGCAACGTCCGGGGTTGCGATAAATGCACCCAGGGGCAGGCCATTGGCTATCCCCTTCCCCAAAGTCATCACATCCGGTTTCACACCGAAGTGCTCGATACCGAACCACTTACCGGTTCGACCAAAACCAGTTTGCACATCGTCATCAATGAAAAGACCGTCGTATCGCTTGATGATTTGAAAGACTGCTGCAAAGTATTCTTTTGGCGGCACGACGACTCCGCCATTGCCCTGGATGGGTTCGGCGATAAATCCGGCGATCTTACCGTTTGTGGAAGTTCGGATTGCTTCGTCGATGTCTTCCGCGCAGGCGAGACCGCAGGAAGGATATTTCAGCTTGAAAACGCAGCGATAGCAATAGGGATTGGCCACGAAGATGATCCCGGGAGCGTAAGGCCCCTTACCCCGCCAACTGCGCTGGGCAGTCAGACTCAAAGCCATTAGGGTCCTGCCGTGAAATGAGGAGCGCAGAGCGATGAATTGGTGGTTGTCGGTCGCAGCTTTCACAAGAGCAGTAGCCCCTTCCACGGCTTCAGCCCCTGAATTGCAGAAGAAACTCTTCTGCAACTTACCTGGCGCAATGGCTGCTAATTTTTCGGCCAGGGTTACCATCGGTTCGGTCAACATCAAGCTAGAGACGTGCACGAGTTGGTTCATCTGCTGGTCCACAGCTCGACGAATCTCTGCCCTGGCATGCCCGCAATTCACCACGGCTACCCCAGCGAAACAATCCAGATAGCGGCGCCCCTGGTCATCATAGATGAATTGACCTTCCCCTCGCGTCAGGTATAGATACTCCTGAAAGTAATGAGCATAACAGGGGAGAAGATATTGCTCCCGCTTTTCCACCAATTCACGTTTGTCCATTGTTTCAGATACCCCTTTCAGTGCACTTCGTTTCAATCATTGCCATTGGACCTTTGCCAGCGCAGGGCACACAGTACGGACTGCAAAAGAACTGCGGTGGTCACCGGGCCTACTCCTCCAGGAACCGGCGAAATCGCAGACGCGATTTTTTCCACCTCGCCAAAGCAAACATCTCCGACGAGTTTTCCATCGATAAACGATGTCCCCACGTCGATCACCACTGCGCCCGGTTTGACGAAACGGACATCGACCAACTCCGGACGGCCGATCGCGCTGACCAGGATGTCGGCGTGTCGGGCAATGGTCTCGATTGATTGAGTGTAGGTGTGGCAAGTGGTTACAGTGGCGTTCCGTTGCAGTAGGAGCAGGGCCAATGGTCTGCCAATTCCAGTGCTTCGTCCCAGCACCACGGCATGCTTCCCCTCAAGGGGAATATGATAGGAATCGAGTAGGGTCAAGACGGCTTGGACCGGAGAAGGCACAAACCGACTGATGCCTAAAAACAAGTCCCCCAGGGTAACCGGGTTGATGGCTTCAATGTCCTTCTTAGGGTGGATGGCCCGTCCCAAAACATCCTTGCGAACCTTTGGCGGGAAAGGGTCCATCGGAAGAATCGCATGGACATTGTCATCTTCATTCCAGGCCGCTACTTGATCCAATACTTCTCGTTCTTCACTATCCAAAGACATCGAGTGCAAACCGACTTCTATGCCCACTGCCGACCCTTGCTGCTGGAGCAATTGTCCATAGTGGACAGAACTATCGTCCGTTTGGCAATAGAGTATTTCCAAGCGGGGGGGAATGCCTTTGGCACGCCAAAGAGCAGTTTCGATTGCCACACCAGACCGGATGTTTTTCTGTATCGGTTTACCATGCAGGATCAATGCCATCGTTCGAGCCCCAGCTTGACAATTTGATCGAGCAAATCAGAAAAAGAGAGTCCGGCTGCTTTTGCCGCCTTCGGCACCAAGCTCTCTCGTGTCAACCCGGGGATGGTGTTCATCTCCAATAGATAGATTTGATTTTGACTAATAATCATATCCGCCCGGGCGAATCCACTGCATCCTAAAAGGACAAAGGCTGTTACCGCGATTTGCTGGGCGTGGTTACGCTGGGCAGAGGGGATGCGGGCCGGACAGATTTCTTGGGTCAACCCGTTATATTTGCATCGGTAATCGAAGAATTCCCCGGGAGGGACAATTTCAATCACGGGTAAGGCCATCGGTGACTCGTTTCCCAGCAGAGGAGCGGTAATCTCTGTTCCGGTCAAGTAAGGTTCCAGCAGAACTTGCTGCGATAACGTGAAAGCTTGTTCAATGTTTTCCGGCAAATGCTGGGAATCGCGAGTGATGGTCACCCCGAGAGAGGAGCCGGAATTATTGGGCTTCACCACTAACGGATATCCCCAAAGGGTTTCGGCATTCTGGACCGCGTCCGCAATATTCCGGTGGTCCTGGATCATCAAGTGTGGTGGTACAAGCAGACCGGCGCCAGCAAAGAGGAGTCGGCTTTTCCGTTTGTCCATGCCGAGTGCGCTGGCTAAAACACCTGACCCAGTGTAAGGGATGGATAACGTCTCTAGCAATCCCTGCACTGTGCCATCCTCCCCCATCGGTCCATGCAGGGCAATGAACACAATATCCGGAATGGGATTCAGCGCTTCCATCACCGAGCAGGGGATGGAGATCGCAAGTACATCTTTTTCTCGATTTCGCCAAAACCCGTCGGCCGTGATTTCAATCGGGTACACTCGATGTCCCTTCTGATGCAAACCTTCCACTACCATTTGGCCCGATGCCAAGCTCACGGCACGCTCTGCCGACGTTCCTCCCATCAATACTGCTACTGTCAGCGCTTCCATTTCGGCAGAACCTTTCTTAGGGCTTGGATCTTTCAGATAGCAATTGTAGAACGCCCGTAAGGGTTTTCACCAGGAAGGACGGATTTGCGGCTGCCAATACTTCCAGCGGAACGTAGGGACCTTGCACAGCTAGCGTCAGCGTACCGGCTTCTCTTCCCATCTCAATATCCTCTACCGTATCCCCTACATAAATGGCATGGTGAGGTAGAATACCCATGGACCCCAACGTACGCTGCAAGGGCATCGGGTCTGGTTTTCGGGCACCGAACTCCTCCATGGTCACGACGCGGTGGAAGAACGATTCCAACCGAAACTCCTTCAATTCGGTTCTTACCCGTTCCGTCGCCGCAGCCGTAAGCAACGTCAATCGGTATTCTCGCTCTTGCAAAGCGGTGAGCACTTCTCGGGCCCCTGTTACCAAAGAGCGCCTGTACTGGTGAAAAAGCTCCAACCAACGCTTATCGGCCCATTGGTACCGCGACTCCGGCAGACCTAACGCAAGATAGGTACGATACCAATTGGGAGAGTAATGGGCCAAGATATCCTCTTTGCGCAGAGAGATTCCGACCTCCCCAAACATGGTGATGTAGGCCTTGAGAGTAGCTTCCGCTGAATCCAAGAGGGTCCCATCCCAATCGAATACGAACAATTGGAGGGAAGCGGGAACCTTTCGTTTGTTGCTCACGTCCAATAGATTAGAAAATTCGGGCAAAACCCGCAAATGGAGGTATTCGATGAATATGAGCAAGGTATGGAAGGGATCGGTGGTACTGCTCTTGGCTCTCGGCTTCTTTTTCTGGAGCTTTTCCTCCTTCCAGGCTCGAGGGCCCTCGGTCAACGCAGTGGATGATTCCAATGTTGACACCCCTGTCAACCGGATCAGTGTAACCGGCGATGGCGTGATCAAGATGAAGGCGGACACCGCCTTGGTCACTCTCGGAGCCCAGACGGACGGTAATACCGCTGAAGAGGCGCAGGCCAAGAACACCACTCTAATGAATGCGGTGATTGGTAACTTGAAGCGGGTGCTTTCCTCCGATGACAAATGGGAAACCTCCACGCTCTCTCTCTACCCGCAATACGATTATTCTGAAAGCGGAAAAGGCGAGCTGGTTGGTTTCCGTGCGGAGAACCAAGTGCTCATCACTTTGGCTGATCCCACCCGGGCTGGTGAGATCGTCGACGTCGCCGTGAAATCCGGAGCGAATACGGTAGTGGGGATTCAGTTCACGCTGCGGAATCCGGCAAGCACGAAGTTGGAAGCAATCAAGCTGGCCATGGCAGCCGCTAAAGCGAAAGCTGAAGCCGCACTCAGCGTTGAGGGGAAACAAATCAAGGATGTGCAGGAAATTGTAGTATCTGATGGCTTTTATCCGATGCCGGTTTATAACTTCTACAAGGAAACGGCCATGGGCGCTTCTGCTGAGAGTGCTCCCGCTCCAGTGGAACCCGGAACCATGGAAGTCCGTGTCAGCGTTAGCGTAACTTACACCTTCTAATCCTCCTTTCGGTTTTCGTCGTTGCAGAGTGCCGGGATTTCCCGGCACTCTGCGTTTCTACGGGTATGGCGCTACAATAGCGCCATGGTGGAAAAGGAAGCACCCAAACGGGAAACGATCCTCTTTGAGACACTCGACCGAGGAGCGGTCCGTTGTGGCATTTGCCCCCACCGTTGTGAGATCGCAACCGGTGCCAGTGGAATTTGCTCCACGAGAAAAAACATTGGTGGGAAGCTTTACAGCGTGATTTATGGCTTGATTTCCTCTGTGGCGATTGATCCGATCGAAAAAAAACCACTATTCCACTTCCACCCTGGCAGTCGTTGCCTATCCCTGGGATCCTACGGCTGCAATCTGCAGTGCATTCACTGCCAGAATTGGTCGATTGCTCACGTTCGACCTTCGATCGACACCAGATTGGGAGAGTTTCTATCGCCACTGCAGAGCATTCGGCTTGCCCAGGAAGAACATGTAGATGGGCTTTGCTGGACCTATAATGAGCCAACGATCTGGTTGGAATACATGATTGAGGGCGCTCAATTGGCTAGACAAGGCGGATTCTATACGGCAGTCGTTACAAATGGTTACATCACTCCAGAAGCTTTGGCGCTCTTGGCACCGAACATCGATGCGTATCGGGTAGACCTGAAGGGTTGGAATCCTTCGTTTTGGCGCAAGATCGCAAACATCAGCGACCCAAAACCAATTTTCGAAGCGGCCCGTTTGGCGAGAAAAAGCTGGAATTTGCATGTGGAGGTCGTCACGAATGTAATTCCCACATACAATGATGACGATGCGACCTTCCACCAGCTTGCCGGCTGGATTCGAGAATCACTGGGCCCGGAAACACCCTGGCATGTCACCCGCTTTATTCCCTATCTCGCACTCTCGCATCTCCCCGCTACGCCGCTTTCTACCTTGGAGCATGCCCGGCAAATCGGGTTGGAGGAAGGATTGTGGTATGTATATTTAGGCAATGTGCCCACTCATCCTGCGGAGAATACGCTTTGCCCTCGCTGCGGGTCCCTCCTAATTGAGCGGAGTGGATATCGGATCCTCCGGCATCCTCTCCAACAGTGCAACCAATGCCCGCGTTGCCATCTGGCAATTCCCATCGTTGGAGCGGTACAATCGTGACAGGAGGCATCCGCCTTCTGTAGCATTTTTTGCAAAGGAAAGACACATTTGACAAAATCCCCATCACTAGAGAAATGGATACGCTATTCAACCCTTGGGTATCTAGTATAAAACCGCAGGGTTCTCAATCCGTTCCAGCCCCAAAAGTGCGAGTGGGGAACCGGATCCTACGCCGAACGGGATTGCTCTTTTTGTTAGCGGAATTGATCGTCAGCCAGAATCTAAGGAAGCAGATCCAGGGCAGGGTATTACTGCAATTTTGCGCCGTCACCAACGCCAGCCAATCGGTTTCTTCCTAAAACAGCGATGCTTTCGGGAAAGATTATCCACTCACCGAATTACCGAGTCTCGCTGGAAGGCCATGTGGTTCCAACGGAGAAGTATGACCTGATCAAGGAACGGTTGGTTCAACGGAAATTGGCAGACGATGAAGATTTCCTTGAACCTGGTCTCCCCTCCGATGAATTGATTTTGCTCGTGCATGAACGGGAATACCTGGAGGATTTGAAAGCAATACGGGTGACCCGCCGGACCTGGAGGTCGGAATTGCCGGTCAATACGGCGATCGTCCATTCTGCCATGTATTCCGTCAGTGGTACCGTGCTTGCAACCGAGCAAGCACGACAACACCGTTTTGGTATCCACCTGGGAGGCGGCTACCATCATGCATTTCCTGATCACGGTGAAGGATTTTGTTATTTAAATGATGTGGCAATTGCTGTTCGAGATGCCCTAAACCGCGGTATTTGCCGGAGACCGGCCGTGGTCGACTGTGATCTGCATCAGGGGAATGGTACCGCGGTAATCTTCGCAGAAGATCCTCGCGTGATGACGTTTTCCATTCATCAAGAAGACATCTACCCTCTCAAAGAGAAGAGCTCATTGGACATTGGCCTTGCAGCGGGAACCGGGGATCTCGATTATTTGCGGCAGCTAGAGCAAGGGATGGATCGTGTAGTTCGTTTCAAACCGGACTTCATTTTCTACCTGGCGGGAACAGATCCCTATAAATATGACAAATTGGGGGGGCTTCTTCTGACGAAGAAAGGGATGAACCAGAGAGACGAGCTGGTTCTGGTGGAATGCGCTAAGCGCGAAATTCCTTGCGTGATTACCCTGGCCGGTGGATATGCCATTGAATTGGAGGATACTGTCCAGCTTCACACCCAGACTGTCGCCATAGCCCTCTCCCTCCAACGGAGCCACCCCTAAGCGACCGATGAGAACTGGGGATTGATGCTTAAAACCGGTTTGGTGATCGGCATCTTGCTGGCTCTGGTTTCCCCCCTATGCTATGCATCGGTAGGTTTGTCGTTGCTGGCATTTGACGCCCAATTCTTCCAAGGCATGCAGATCAGGTTGGGATGGGAGAATACGGATCAATTGGCGCAATGGGACCGCATGCTGGTTGCCTATTTCGCCGGAGGATCATTGGACCCCACCTTGCAATCCCTATTCACTGATCGGGAATTGGTGCACTTGACAGACATTCGCGGGTTGCTGGGTTTGCTCGTGCGCATTACCGAGGGTTTAGCAGCAATGTACTTTCTGTTGGTTGTGCTTCTGTTCATGCTTGCGGGTCGGGAAGCATTGCGCCTGTTCACCGCCACTGTGTGGGTCTCTGCGGTCCTTCTGCTGGTAGCCGGAGGACTGATTGTTTTATTCTTTGATCAGTTTTTTCTTCAGTTTCACCTGCTCAGTTTTTCCAACGATTTTTGGCAGCTAGGCCCCCAGTATTTGTTGTATCGTCTTTTCCCGCCGGACTTGTTCTTTCAGGCCGCCCTTCCCTACCTTGCATTGGTTTTCCTGCTGATGCTGATGGCCTATTTGCTGGTTAAAACGATTTCGCCAAGGAGGCAAGCCAAGTCCGGAGGCGTAGGCGAACTTCTTCGTTCGAGCCATATCGGATCAGGTTGACGGCCGGATTCCCTTCCACCATGGCGGAAACGAAACGATTCTCTTGAGCCAGGCAGACCATCGGTTTTCCCCAATGCAAGGCTTGGCAGATTTCATAGCCGATCCCGGTGGACGGTAGGCTGACTTCCGCAACGAAAAGGTCAGCCTCTTTTAGCCAACGAAGGTCGCGTTGGAATATGAACGGGCGAGGACGTGCCCGCTCTTGGTTGAGGTGAATCGGATCGAGTAAATGCTGCGTGAGAACGGAATGCCCCTGCGCCTGAAGCTCAGTGAGGATCTCTCCATAAGGGATATCGGCGTTTCTTCCGGTTACCACAGGCAAAGCCAAATAAATCTTCATTTGCGATTCCTATCCATGCTCCCTAAGATAGGACAAAACTCGAAAGGAATGAAGGATTCCATGCGAAACTGGTTTATTGCAACACTCCTGGTTCTTATCCTAGCGCTTTCGACCGCAACCGTTTGGGCCGAGGATTTTCCCCCGCCACCGCCGGATATAACTCCTCCTGTTTCCACGATCACGGAGCCAGCAAACAATGCAACGCTCACTGCCAATCCTATCCTTGTCCGCGGCACAGCCTCCGCCAATAACAAACAAATCGCGAAGGTAGAACTGGTTACGGCAGGACCCACTGGAACCTCCACCTACCTCTGTGCCCCGCTGCAAAGAGATTGGTCACAATGGGAGTGCCGTTGGGTCAATCCCAGTATCGGATCTTACGCAATCCATTCTCTGGCAACCGACGAATATGGGATCTCGCAAGAGACTTTGCAAACTATCCAAATCACTGTGAGTGTCCAAGTTGCAGCAAATCCGGACACCACACCACCGGTATTGATCCTGCTCAATCCGGTAACCACTCAATCCGGAACCTTTTATAGCGGCATCAGTCCTGATTTCACCATTATGGGTCAAACCGAGCTTGGCGCAACGGTCACCATCAACGGCAATCCGGTGACTGTGGATCCCTTGGGCAACTTCGAACTAACAATCTCAACCTCGGAAACCCCACAGACCTTCTTGATCGAAGCCATGGATGCATCGACTAACAAGAGCTCGCTCACGATCACCCTCAGCTCAAGCTGGCCTTCGTCCACTCCAACTCTTACTCCCACCCCGAGCGAGTCTCCCTCCCCCACGCCAAGTGTCGAGCCGGGTGCTTTCTATGATCTGAATAGTCATTGGGCACAGCAAACGATCTTGGCCATGGTGGCCAAGAATATCATTACGGGCTACCCAGACGGCACCTTCAGGCCCGATCGCACCATCACGCGAGCAGAATTCTGCACCATCCTGGCCAAAGCCCTGAATGTCTCTCCCGAGAACGCTTCCGCCAGTTTTTCAGATATCACCGGGCATTGGGCGCAGGGTTATATCGCTACCTTGGTCAAGAAAGGGTACATCAAGGGGTATCCTGATGGCTCTTTCGGGCCAGATCAACCTGTGAAGCGCGGGGAAATCGCTGCTATCGTGGATCGGGTACAAATGCTTCCATTAGCAAGCAGCCAACCAACCTTTTCCGATGTGAAGCCTGATTTTTGGGCGTTTGCTCCAATCGAGGCGGTCGCGCAGGCCAAAATTCTAAACGGATATCCCGACGGCACATTCCATCCGGAACAGTCAGCGACAAGGGCAGAGGCTGCCGTAATCATCAATCGTATCCTGGGTCTCTAGCCTCTGGAGATTTTTTACACAAACAAAACAGCCCTTGGTAAAAACCAAGGGCTGTTTTGTTTTCTCCGTCGGCTCAGAAACCGAAACTTCCGCGAATAATCTCGATTATGATATAGAAAAGGATGGGTGAGATGGCGGTGATCAGAGCTGGACCCATGGCCAGTTTCTCTTGCGACTCCAACACGCCCATCAACAAATATACTTGCACCAGGCTAAACAGGATCAGGAAGATGATCTTTACGGCAGCTACGGGGATCAGGGCAAGAAGGGCATAGGGTACATAGGCAATGAATGAGGCGCTAGTGGCAATGAACAATCCCGGAAAATCGTTTCCCTGCCCCTTGAAAAACCCGGCGACAAACTTCAACGCGCCAACGAGGAACAGGAGGAAGAAGAACTCGAAGAAAATGTCGTAGAAGAATGGCCTTGTCCCGGCTTTTCCCAAGGCAATAAACTTGCCGATGCCGGAGAACAAACCCACGGCAAATACCATCACCAGGCCGAACCACCATATCCGAGCCTGGACCAAGGCATCGAAGGCCGCCGCCGGTTTCAGGACGAGATTCTTGAAGAACTCTCCCCAACTGAATCCTCCCGAGCTTGTCCTGCCGTAGGCTGCCCCACAGTTTGGGCAGGCCGAAACACCTTCGTCCAGCTTGTTGCCACAATTCGCGCAAAATGGCATCTTTGAACCCTCCTTCTTAGCAGAGATTTAGATTCATTGTAGAGAGGTGCTGCGATGAGGGCAATACCTTTAGTAAAAATGAAATAGTTTGGTTAGCACGAGATACAGCAAGGCCGACATCGCTCCAATGGGCACCACCAAGACAACGTTCACACCCAGAACTCCCCAGGGGATGACTTCCCCGATTAGCCATTGGGTTAAAAACGCGCCCAGAAATCCGGCAGCCATCGTTGCCAAAACCCCCCCGGGAGCTTTCCCTTGGGCGATCACCAGATCCAGGATGAAGCCACTCAAACCACCGCAGGCCAGCACGGTGATCCATATTAACGGTCCCCAATACGCAATATCCGTCATGCTATTCCCACTTTCATAAGGGAACTGTCTGTTGTTGTCAAATCCGAGTGTGGCTTCAAGGAGACAGGTAGACTGCTTCCAATGCCCAAAACTTGCGCAACAACAGCTGTCCGGAACTGGGGTTTCGGCCGGAAACAGCAAACAAGGGGAGCAGAAATTCCTGGTTTGCTTCCGGCAACGCTTCTTGGTAGACCAAGCGCAAAGAATCAACGGAGCCGGAATAACCGACCTGTCGCAGCGTTTGATCCACTTGGTCTTGACCAAATATCGGATATTTCTTGAAAGGAAGAAGAGGCCGCCAATTGTAAACGATACGCTCCAGTTGCTCACCATGAAAAAAAACCTCAATGCGCGAGCCGGCCACCAGCAGCCCACCAACCGTCCGATCGAATGCAATTCCGATCATTCCTTGCGCAGGATCTACCAGGATGGTGCGAGATCCGCCGACATCGGTGGGCCACAGCTGACGTCCCTGTAGGAATTGTTGTGCTCTGGCAATCGCTTCGTCACTAGATAGGTCTCTTCCCGACCGTTCCTGCGAGGGGCGGTACAAGAAACCGCCGGAAGCCGACCAGACAAGTAGTTCTTCTTGCGCACCCGCTAGAAAGGTATTCTCCGTCGACCGGATCATCAAGGGGACATCCAAACGCCAACACAGTTCTTCCACGTAGGAGCGGTCTATCTGACCCTGTGTCCGATACACCATCAGCTGGGGAGGAAAGGAAATGGTTCCGGTGGAAGTATATTCTGGCGAAAGAATTCCTTGATATAGCTCTGATCCGGCTGGTTCCTCCAGTGGTACCGTGGGTAAGATCGGAAAGGCCGGCATCACGGGCAATAAATAACGTAATCCAAAAAACGTCATGGCAATGATGGCTGCCGCGGTGACCGGAATGATGATACGAAGCCTTCGCCAGAACCGAATGCGCTGCCAAAGGAGCTGTCCCCGTTCCGCCAAACGGCCGTCTAGTTCTGCTCGGAAATAGGCAGAGGGTTGTACGGGAGAGAGCGAGGTGATGCGCAGGTTCGCAGACGTTTCCAGTTTTTCCGTTGGGTCTGGAACGGCGGCATTTCCTTGGGGCATTGCTTTGGCATCGATCGCATCGGATAGTTCCCGCATGGATTGTTGGACTTCCTCTTCCTTGCGGTGGACCAATTGCGAAATCTGTCTAGAGGATAAACCGACCAGGGAACACAACAGGAATGGCAGGAGGAGAGCCTGGGGATAGCTCCTGATTGTAAGCCATAGGGCATGACGATCCTCGTCGGCAAAGGGAGATTTTTCTGGGTTCTGGGTCCATGAAGGATTGCCCTTTTGGGCTCGAGCAACCTGAACCAATGCTTTATCGACTAACCAGGCCAGAAATCCATCCTCCAATGCAGAATACTCGTGCATTTGTTCCAGAGCCGCAAGATAAGTGTCTCGCGTGATTTGCTCGGCCAATTTTCGGTGACCTAGCCACCACAGCAAAAACCCATAGATTTGGGGTAGAGTGTCTTCAACCAATCCGATGAAAACACGTGGATCGTGACGGGCGTCAGCAATCTTGGTAGTCTGATCCTGCATGGTTTCATTCTAGTGCATTTGGCTTGGTTGCGGATTTGACGGATGGAGTCAGACCTTTCTATTCTAGAATTGGCAAAGGAGGATACAACTGCGAGATATGATAAGTGAAATCAGCTTTACCCTAACTGGAACCACCACTGAAGTCTTAGCGCCGCCGATGGCTGCACCTACGGGATTAGTGTTATACGCCGGTGGGTTTCTGATTGTACTTGCAATTCTCTTTTGCTGGCTAGCCGTGATTGTGACGCGCGGAAGGAAGGATATGCTGGGGTTTTACTACCTATTAGCGGGCATCGGCTTGGTGTTCGCATTCATCTTCCAGTTTGTTTCTCTCTTTCTTGCTTTGGAGATCCGCAATAGCATCGTCTTCGTCAACCAGGTTTTTCTTTTCTTGGCTCTAGTCCTCTTTGCCATCACGGCATTTTCCCTCCGCCGCTCGAAAACTCCCGTGGAAAAAGAGACGCCAATGCCCCCGACAGAGCCACAACCACCCACCACTCCATGATTTTATTTGTATTCACCTGGATCTAAATGCAAGAAAAGGGCACATCCCTACCGCGGAATAACCGGACCATCATCCGGGGTATCATCGTAGCCTTGAGTCTTTCTGCTTTGGCCACCAGTCTTATTTTTTATTATACCAACGCTGACATCAATCAAGCATTCAGCTCCGTCAACTTTTGGTATCTTGCAGCTGCCGTGGCTTTGATTTTCTTAAATTATGCCCTGGAAGCGGAGAAACTCTGTGCCATCACCGATGCCATCGGTAGAGAGCTTTCCTTCCGTAAGGCTCTTCAAATTGCCCTGGTGGGGTCCTTCTTCGCCAACATTACTCCTTTCGATACGGGGGGCGAACCCTTTCAAATCTATCTCCTCGCCCGCAACGGGATTGCCGCCGGGAAGTCCGTCGCTGTGATCATGGTCAAGGGAATTATCAGTGCAATTGCCCGTTTGGCGTTGGGGATCGTCATTCCTGTCTGGCTGATCCTGATGAAAAAGGCCTGGTCCTTACCACCCGCACTGAATACCTTTCTTAACGTGGGCATCTTCTTATATCTGATCGCAACCTTCCTGATGGTTCTATTCACTTTAAGACCACAGCTCTTCTCGAGTATCGTCCGATGGCTTTTCACCAGGCATCTGCTGGAACGTTTTTGGAAACGAGAAAAATTGAATATGATGGCCGACCGGATAGTCCACGAAGTGCAGGAGTTCCGGGATTCGATCCGCGAGGTCGCTAGAACCAAGAGAAAAAACCTGATTCTGGTGGGATTTTATAGCATGCTGCTGTGGATAATCACTCTCACGGTACCCGCTTTGCTGTTATGGGGCTTGGGTGTGAATTCCCCCTTGTCCCAAATCCTGGCCGTGGGCATAATATTCTATTTGGCTTCCGCTTATGCTCCCACTCCCGGATCGTCCGGTGTGGCGGAAGCTGGGTTTGCGGCGATTTTTTATATGGCCAATTTGGTTCCATACCCGCTGCTAGGAGTTTTTGTTATTCTTTGGCGTTTTCTGACGTATTACATGAGCCTCTTGATTGGCGGGGTCGTCAGTTTTTTTGCGTTTTTTCACCGAAAACGCTGAACCGTTCCAGTTGAGCTACTACTTCCCGCACTACCTCGATCGGCGTGGAAGCGCCGGAAGTGACGCCGATGGGCCTGTCGCTGTCCAGCCAACGTGGATCGAGATCATCTGCTGTCTCGACATGACAAACCTTTTTCCCGGCAGACTTGCCCATTTCGGCCAATCGTTGCGTATTAGCGGAATTCAGCCCCCCCACCACAACCAAGGTCCTAACTTTGGGAAGCAATCGTCGCAGGCTCTCTTGTCGCCTGCGTGTGGCCTGACAGATTGTGTTGAAGATTCGTAGTTCATCGGTTTTTGCCAGCATAACTTGGGAAAGAGATTGGAGGGCTTCCAATGTCTGCGTGCTTTGCGCAAAAACAGCCACCTTCTTGGTCCAAGAAATGGTAGATGCTAGATTGGAAGAGGGGATCAGGATTGCGTCAGGCACGAAGGAAAGCAGGCTTTCCGTTTCCGGATGCCCAGGATCGCCCAGGAATGCAATCTGATATCCTTCTTCTGCGCTCTTCATCATCAGGTTCCGGGTCCGGGTCAATTCCGGGCATGTGGTATCAAGGATGGCCACCCTACGCTGCTGGGCTAGCTCCAGGAGGGCTTTGGTAATCCCTTGCGCAGGAATGATGAGAAGTTCACCCGATTGAAAGGATTCAAGACGCTCCCGCGCAAGCACTCCCTGTCGCTCCAGGAATTGGACGACCTGAGGATTATGGATCAGGGGGCCAAGCGTAAATGTGCGGCCTGGAATTGCATGTTTTATCGACTGCTCCACGGCCCGTCGCACCCCAGAACAGAAACCCACCGCAGACGTAACCAGGACCTTCATCGCCACACCGCTTCGCGCAGCGCATGCAGATTAGCCGGTGGCACGGTTGGTCTGGCGGTGCAGCCAGGAGCCAAAATAAAACGGTGGGGCCAGATCTCCTGCAGCACTTTTTGTGCTTGATTACGCACTTCTACCGGTGTCGCTTCCTCCAGTATCTGTCTCGAAAGCCCCCCTATCAGTATCCGGTCCGTTTTTTCTGCTGCTTCCATCAAAGTCAGATTGCCTGGCAGAGTGGGATCCCAGGAGAACCCTGCGACATCGAGTTTTAACAGACTGGGCAGATAGTTCTTGCCCCCACAAACATGAAAAATGTTCCAGGGGGCCTTCACTTTCTGCAAAAATTCCCGGTCATAGGGCAACACAAATTCCAGAAAAACCCGCCAAGGAATCGTCGGGGCCTCCGCCCATTCGGTGGTGGCAAAAAAGATCCCATCCGCCCCAAGCCGAACAGCCTGTTGGCTGAACCGGATCAATGTCCGGTTGATTGCCTCCAGAGATCGGTGGACCCAATTCGGCTGAGTGACGAACGCTTCTCTGACGAGATCGTTTCCGTCAAACAAGTCGGCAAGCACTGAGATCGCGTTGAAACAGGTAGAAATCACAGGTAAACGAGGAAAGCGCTCACGTACTAGCTGCAAAACCGAAAGCTGCTGGTAAAAAGAACTGGGTAGTTCTTGGACTTCCAGCAAATCTGGCAAGTTGTCGGCAGAGCGAAAAGGCGGAACAGGGTTGGGGCCTTTGCAGTGATTGTTGGGACCGGGTTGAGCTTTCAAGCCCCAGGCTTCTGCATAAAATGTCGCTCGGTAGTTCAATTTGACCAGGTCCCATTCGTAGTCGGCCTGAAAATCGATCAAGGCCTTAGCCAGGGCATCCGCATTCCATTCGCTTTGATAGAAATGACGCCAACTAGCGGCAGGGGCTCGATCGATTCGAGCCCCATGTAGCATTTGCCAGGCAAGATTCTCGGTAGACTTCATCGTTGGCGCAAAACCAGCTCCTGAGGGGTGGAGCGACCCGCAACGACCTCCAACTTCTTCAACCAATCGTGGTAGGTTGGTCTATCTTCCTGATAGAGGATTCCCAAATGCAGGTGGTCTTCTTCCTGCTCAATCAGTTGCAGAGCATGAATCCGGTCATTAGGTTGGTATCCTTCTGGCAATGGCGCCACTCTTTCCTGGAAGTACTTGAAGGTGTCCACGCGATTGAATGTAATACAGGGGGAAAGCACATCGACGAAGGCGAATCCCTTGTGGACAATCGCTTTCATCAGGATTTCCGCCAATTCGCCGGCCTTAGCGGAAAATCCCCGGGCTACGAATGTAGCTCCAGATGCTAAAGCCCAGACCACTGGTTTCACCGGTGCTTCAAAGTTGCCATAAGGGGAAGATACAGTGCGGAAATCGAGGCTGGATGTCGGAGCGACTTGTCCTTTGGTTAAACCATAGATCCGATTATCCATAACAACATAAGTCAAATCGACGTTTCGCCGGGCTGCATGGGGAAAATGACCACCACCAATGGCAAATGCGTCTCCGTCTCCCCCGGTCACGATCACTTCCAGGTTCGGGTTCGCCAACTTCACACCTTGCCCAAGCGGCAAAGCTCGTCCGTGCAAGCCATGGATACCATAAGTGGAAGCGAATCCAGGCAAACGGCTGGAACAACCGATGCCGGATACAATGGCGATATTGTTTGGATCCAGGTCAAGTCGCGCGAACGCCTGGAAGAGAGCGGTCAAGACGCCGAAATCACCGCATCCCGGACACCAGGTTGGTTTGAGGGCTCCTTTATAATCCTGCGGATTGCGGGCCATCAGGCAACCTCCTTCACTTTGTTGACGATTTCCGTGGCCATAAACGGACGTCCTCCATAGATTCGAAGAGGGATCGGGTTGAACAGGAATTCGGTACGTAAGAGGTGGGTGAACTGCGCATGGTAATTCACTTCGGGAACAATCACTTTTTTCTTTCCCTTAAGGAATTCCGCTATGGCTGCAGTAGGTAGCGGGTTGATCAGCTTGACCATCAACACGTCCACAGCAATGTCGCTACATTGCTGCACCGCTTCACGGATCGTTCCTTCGGTGGAACCCCAGGAAATGATGCCGATCTCTGCCGTGGGATTGCCCCAACGTTCCAGATTTAAAGGGCTGTTGTCCAGCACCAAGTTTAGCTTGCGAAAACGTTTCTCCTGCATCTGTTCGTGCAACGTGGGCTCATAATTGGGTAAACCGCCACCATCATGTTCCAGGCCGCGGGCGATGTAAGCGCCGGTTATTCCTGGAATTCCCATCGGCGAGACACCGGAATCAGTGATCCGGTACCGCTGGTAGGTTTGGGAATCCTCCGGTGCAATTACCAGGCGGTCTTCCAGCTGAATCTGACTGAAATCGGGAATCGATATCGTTTCAAATCGTTGTGCCAAGGCTTGATCGGAAAGGACTAATACCGGTCCCTGGGTTCGCTCGGCCAGGTTGAAGGCGCGGATCGTCTGATAGAAGCAGTCTTCCACAGTGCAAGGAGCCAGTACAACTCGCGGAGCATCGCCGTGACCACCAAAAACAGAGGCAAAGAGGTCGCCCTGCTCCGTTTTGGTTGGAATGCCGGTAGCCGGTCCACCTCGCTGTACATCGACAATGACAGCTGGTAGTTCCGTCATGGCCGCCAAACCGATTAATTCGGTCATTAAGGACAGGCCAGGTCCCGAGGTGGCGGTCATTCCCTTCTTACCGGCGAAGGATGCCCCGATCACCATTGCCAATGCAGAAATCTCATCCTCCACCTGGAGGGACACACCGCCCAGTTTGGGCATTTCCACCATCATCGTTTCTAGAATGTCGGAGGCGGGAGTGATCGGATACCCGGCGAAGAAACGGCAACCCCCCATCAGCGCTCCCAAAGTGATGGCCATGTTCCCGGAAAGCACCAAGCGGGGCTCGCCTTCCCCCCGCCCCAACTGGTAAGGGTCTTTTTTCTGGACGTGCTCCCGGGCGTATTCCGCTCCCACTTGCAACGCTAACAGATCTTTTTCCAGGATCGCTTGCCCTTTGCGTCCGAATTTCTCGCGGATGATTTCTTGGAGCTTGTCTATTGGCATCAAAAACAGTTCGGCCATAGTACCAAGCACAACGATGTTCTTGGTCTGCTGGGCTTGCACTTGGTTTGTGGTGAGGTCTTTAAAGGGCGCCGCGTAGAGCAGCAGGTCATCTCGTGAATGCGGCTGGGTTTCCGCAGGATCGTAGATTAGGATTCCACCCTTTTGGAGCTGGCGAAAATGACGGTCATAGGCTTCCTGATTGAGAGCAACTAAAATGTGAACTTCATCCCAGGCTGAAAAGATCGGAAAATTCGCTGCACGCATTTGAAACATGGAATGACCCCCGCGCACTTCCGCGGGATAGGAACGGTAGGTGCAGACATTGAATCCCGCCCTGGCACAGGCCATTGTAAGGATCTCGCCCGCACTGATGATTCCCTCGCCGGATTCTCCGCCGATCCGAACCACCAGATCTACTTTTTCCATCTTCTGAGTTCACTCCTTTAATCAGGATGGGATGTCTGTGGCCACATCCGATTGATGATAGCAAGTTTCCCAATCGGACAATAGGCGTCTTGCAAGCCATGGGTTGGCCCGGCTACAATCAGGTCATCCTTTTTCACCCCTTGGAAGGAGCAACATGCAAATCAAACTGGAGCGAGGAGCTTTGCCGCAGCTATCCGTCGATGTCTTGCTATTGGTGGCGCCGGATGATCGATTCCCTGCGGAATGGACAGCATTGGATGAACTGCTCCAGCATCAGTTGTTTCAGCTTTGGAGAGCCGCTGAACTCGCTCCCAAAGAGTTGCCCCTCCTGTTCAGTTTTGACCGGATTCCGTCGAAAAAAATCCTTTTGGCAAAAATGAAAACGCATAACGGGGAATCCAGCCTCCGTTTGCTCTATGCGAAGGCCGCCCGAAAAATCCGCACGGAGAAGCTGGGCACGTCCGTTGCGCTGACCCTTCCCGGCTTGAGGAGCTCTACCGCAGAATTGGAAGAGGCAATAGAAGGGTTTTGTCAGGGCAGCTATTTGCCGGAGCTGTACAAGACAGAGACGAAGCATCCACCCATCGAGGAGCTATGGATCAGCACAACCGCCACGGATCTGGGAATGACTTTGGAGAAAGCAGTTCGCATCGCCAAATCACAGGAATTTGCCCGAAATCTTGTCAATGAGCCGGCAAACAAAGTCACACCGTCCTATTTGCTGGAAGAAGCTCACAGATTGGCCGACGCCTATGCCAGTGAGTTGGAAATCCTCACGTTTGCAGAAGCGGAGAAGCGTGGAATGGGAGCCTTCTGTGCGGTCGCTCGGGGCTCCGATCAATCCGCTTTTTTGGTGCGCTTGCACCATGCCGGCTCTGGCAAGGACCGGCGCTTGTTTCTGATCGGCAAGGGACTCACATTTGACTCCGGCGGTTTGTCCTTGAAACCGTGGGAATCAATGGTGCCCATGAAATCGGATATGGCCGGTGCGGCTACTGTTTTAGGGGCATTCCAGGCGCTGGCTCAGTTACGACCAGACTTGGACTTTACTGTAATCACACCTTTAACCGAGAACCTTCCATCCGGTAAATCATTTAAACCGGGTGACATCTTGCAAGCCCTGAATGGAAAAACCATTGAGGTTCGTTCCACCGATGCTGAGGGACGTTTGATCCTGGCAGATTCCTTGTGTTGGGCCACCGAGTTGGGCGCAACCCATATCGTCGACCTGGCTACGCTCACCGGCTCTTGCATCGTTGCATTGGGCTATGAGACGGTGGGTTTGTTTGGCAATTCCACTGAATGGAACCAGCGGATCTGTCAAGCGGCAGAAAAGGTAGAGGAACGCGTCTGGGCCATGCCAATGTTCGCTGAGTACAAGGAGCTGAACAACTCGGAAATCGCTGACATTGCCAATTCTGCCGGTAAAGCAGGCGCTCCTGCAGGAGCGATCGCGGCTGCATTTTTCCTCAAGGAGTTCGTGAAGGATGGCGTTTTATGGGCACATTTAGACATTGCCGGTCCGGCTTTCCTAAATAAACCAGACAGAGGTTATGCAGTCGGGGCCACCGGCATCATGGTTCGAACGCTGGTGCAGCTAGGATTAGAATTCTAGTTTAGATAACGGGCTTGGCCCTGTCCGCTAGATCGATGTACGGCAGGTTTCACAAATCGAATTCACCTGGAAACCCGCTTCCTTCAGCTTACCCTCTAGCAAGCCAAGCTTCGAAGTAGCCAGGCGGAGCATCACCTGAATCTTCAATTCCGGCATCTCCATCACAGCCAAGCCATTCACATTCACTCCATGGTCTGCCACGATGGAAAGTAAATCAGCCAAAGCGCCCGTCCTGTTTTCCGTTTCCAGCACCAAACGGGTTCCTGCCCTGCGAAAACCGAAGATCTCCACGATCGCGTCAAATAAGTCGGACTCGGTGATAATTCCTATGAGCTTCTTGTCCTCGACCACCAATAGGGAACCGAATTTGTGCTCCCGCATGATCACCGCCGCTTCTTCTATCGTCGTATCCTGGCTTAATAGAGTTGGGTTCTTGATCATCACCTCCCGAACTGTCATCTTCGACAGGAGATAGTTGATCTCGTGAATGCTCAGTGTAGTGGCCGGAGAGGGAGATACCGTGAGCAAGTCGCGTTCGGTGACAAGCCCGACCAACCGGCCGTTATCCACGACCGGTAGCTGGCGGATCTTTTGTCGTTTAAGGATTGTAAGGGCTTCAAAAACGGGTGTATCGGAGGGGATGTTGATCGGATTTGGTGTCATGTGATTTTTTACAAACATTGTCAATCCTCCCTTTTTACTGTAGTAGCGCAAACAACTTGATACTGCATTTGTTTTCAAAGACCCGCTATGCCAAAAATGTTAGGGGACCGTTCGAGCTAGCAAAACAGAAACCTGCGCGCGCGTGGCAGGATCGTTGAAAGGAACCGTGGGCGTACCATTAATGACTTGCACCAGATTCAGATCGGGGATTCGCAATATCTGGTTGGCAAAGGCTGCACCGGCGTAAAGATAGTACCAATCCGTCGGTCCCAACGGACGCAACAAGCCCATATCTTTGGTATAGACCTGTGGTGGAGCAATGAGTGCCCAACGTTTGGCTCGTACGATTAAAGTGATCGTTTCGGCCATGGTCACTTTCCCCTCCGGTCGGAATGTCCCGTCCGGGTACCCCTGAACCAGACCGTATGCTACCGCAGCTTCAACATATCCTTGAGCCCAATGATTGGTCGCCAGATCGGAGAAGGTAGATTTGCTGGTCTGGGCCGGTTGCAGATTCAAAGTCAACAACATCATTTTTGTAAACTCAGCTCTGGTTACAGGATTTTCCGGCTTGAACGTCCCATCGGGGTAGCCACGAACAATACCAAGTCCAACCAGGGAATCGATGGAGGAGAAAGCCCAATATTCCATCGATACATCAGGAAATGAGGGTGTTTGGATCAGAATCGAAACCGTGGTTCTCGCGATGATGGACCCCGAAACAGCACGCAACTCGACGGCATAGCGTCCTGCTGGAAATCCAGCCGGAATGGAAAGCTGAAAGTTCGATTGGAAATCTGTACCGGACATCAGGAATGTTGGTGGGAGGAATATTCCTTGCAGGCCTGGTGGGCCGGAGAATTCCCACAGCCCTTGCAGCGATGCGGTTTCAGAAGCGTGAAGGTTTAGGTTGAATGTTGCTTGTCGACCTGGGGCAAGGCTAACCTCTGAAGGATTGCTCATCAGGGACAGGATGATGCTGGGGGTTGCCGTTGCAGTGGGAGTGGGGGTCGGCGTGGCGGAAGGAACGGGTGCCTGGCCAGTGAGGCAATAAAGCTTTCCGTCGTCGCAGCCGACATAAAGGCGATAGTCCGGGCCGATCACTGCGGAACTGCGGGAAAAACCATTGGGAAATAACCGGCTCCAGATCTGTTCCCCGCCAGAGTTTAAACAATAGAAATACTTATCCTGTCCGCCAAAAAAGACATGGCCTAGACTGTCTACGGTGGGAGAAGTATCGACCGGACTTTTGGTGGCAAAGGACCACAGTTTCTTTCCGCTGCCTGCTTCAAGGGCATAGACCGAAAAATCAAGCGAGGAAAAGATCGCTCTTCCATCCGCCGTAACCGCCGGAGAGGAGAGCACGGGGCCTCCTGTCTCAAATTTCCAACGCAAGTTGCCAGAGGAGTCCAAGGAATAGCAGAAGAAATCCTTCGAGCCGAAATAGACATTCCCTTGGCCGTCCAGAGCAGGAGAAGATTCGATCCCTCCCATGGTTTGATACTTCCAGCGAAGAGTGAGTGAAGGAGTCACACTATAAAGATAGCCATCTTCGCACCCGAAATAGAGATTGCCGGAGGAATCCTGTGCAGGGGAAGAGAGAATGGATCCTCCTGCGGAGAAAGGCAGTGCTTTTTGCTTGTTATCGGGCGTCCTGGCGTACAGTTTCCGATCGCCGGAAGCCAAGTACACGGTCCCATCGGACCCGATCAAAGGGGAGGCGAAATTCGGGTATCCGCAGAGGAATGCCCACTGCATCTCCCCTACGAAACCACTCCCTTTCGGCTTGCCCCAGAGGGCGTAAAAGTTGGAATCCGCACAGCCGACATACACTGTTCCGGTGGTGGAGACCGCAGGGGATGAATCCATAATGCCTAGCGCAAAATAGTTCCACTTCTCACCACCGGTGGGGGTTAATGCATGCAGGAATTGGTATCCATCACCGAAGTAAATTGTACCGTCTTGGCCAATGGCTGGCGTGCTACGAATACGATCGTAGGTAGAAAAGCTCCATAAAACCTCGACACTGACAGGCCCTGGATAAGCGGACTGGCCACTGTGAGTTGCATTGAATCGATACATCGGGGAGGGCGAACTGGCCAGTTGCGCATCACTAGGTACTGCCGGTAGAAGGGGCATTAGCAGCACAATGGCCAGCAATACGAAAATCCACTTGGCTTTCATGGTCTCACCTCACATTGTCGCATAAGTGAAGAATAGCATTTCCGTTCCAGCAAAGGAATCCATCCGTTTCTCCCCTTTTTGTTTTTTTTAGAAATACAGTTGGAATCGTTTCCATTTTTTGGTAAAATAAATTGAAAAAGTAGGAATTATCGATGGGTAAAAATGTAAAAACCCTCACCGAACGAGAAAGTCAGCTCCTGGTCGCTTTGACAAAGCAAGCGGGGCGTTTTTTTTCCGTGGATGACGCTCGCAGTCTTTCTTCGGATCAAAGCCAGGTGGTGGCTATACTTCACTCCCTCCACCGCAAGGGTTGGGTTTTTCGGATTGAACGTGGGAAGTATCTGTTGTTATCGCTGGAGAGTGGTCCTAGTGAGATCTTCTCCCTTTCACCCTTTGCCTATCTTGAGACTTGGCATCACCCCTACTACTTGGCATTTTCCACCGCGCTGCAAGTGCACGGAATTCTCGAGCAGTCCGGCAAAACACTCTATATTGCTACTGCTTCGCGAGGAAACGCCCTGCAAATGGGTGACTGGACCCTGCGCTGTATCGCATTGGGTCAGAACTTTGCCGGTTGGGAGGAACAAACCGTCTTCGGATATCACCTGAACACCTCGACCCTGGAAAAGACGATCGTGGATTGCTTGGTTTTCCCCCGGTATGCGGGCGGTCTTCTTTCCGTGTGCCGGGCAATGTTTTACCGCGGACAACGGTTGCGGGTTTGCCAACTGGTTGAATTCGCCTTGCGCCAAGGCTCCGGCAGTCTGCGAAAACGCCTAGGGTTTTTGTTGGAGTTTTATAGCCTTGGAACTTCACAGGAGCTGGATCAGCTGCGGCAGGGGATGACCGCCGGTTACGTTTCCCTGGATCGGCTGCTGCCCAAACGGGGCAATTCAGTCTCGCGTTGGCATGTGGTGGTGAATGTGCCAGTGAGCAAGCTGCGGCACTTGGAGGTTTTGTGATGCTTACGGAAAATGATTTGAAACTGTTGGCCAAAGAACGGCAGGAAAGCATCCTATTTCTGGAAAAAGAATATGCCCTGACAAGCCTCCTATTGTCCATCGCCGCTCTTCCCTCGGCCAAACGGCGAATGATTTTCAAGGGAGGAGGAGCTTTGCGTCGCATTTACTTCCCCGATTGGCGCTACATGGAGGACATGGAATTCTCCGTCCCCGAAAAGCTGGAACGGAAGGAATTGAACATGCTGATCAAGGGGATTCTGGATAAAGCCGAGCGGGAGTTCGGCCTCCACTTTCAGTTGCGGGAAATCTACAGCGAACGACGCTTTTCCCGGCTGCGATTGCTTTATACGGGTCCGTTGCGGCAGGCCAATTTGCTTTCGATGGATGTTTCCTTGGGGGAAACCCTTGCCTTGCCCACGCACGAGGAAATAATCCTGACCGATCCTTTCCCGCTGCGACCCGGGAAACTGCTGGTTGTAGCGATCGAGGAGTTGCTTAGTGAAAAGCTGCGCAATCTATTGCTTTACGGTGAACCCAAGGATTTTTACGATGCGTGGAGGATTCTCACCGAGCATGCCCCTCTCTTGGACGTAGAGGATTTTCGCAAGGCTTTGGAGCTCAAGTGCCAACAGGCGGGTTTTGACCTGGAAGGACCGCAGGACTTTCTGGATCAGGAATTGCTAACACCAACCCGGGCCTATTGGGAGATAAAACTGGGGGATCAGGTCAAGGACCTGCCCCCCTTCGAACAAACAGTTGCTGAGTTTCGGCAGGCGCTGCCGAAGCTGTTTCTGACTTAGCTCTCCACCTCGAACATATCCTTGGTTGCTCCGCAGACTGGACAGGTCCAGTCATCAGGGAGGTTCTCAAAGGTTGTTCCTGGTACGATGCCCGCATCCGGATCGCCCATCTCCGGATCGTAGATGTAGCCACAAACGGTACAGCGGAATTTTGCCATGTTCTCTCCTCCTTAAAGATTCTGATGTACAATAGCATGAGCCTCGGCCACGGTCATCTGCTTTTTTTCAGCCACCCAGCGATTCAATTGTGCCTGCAATTTCTTGTAACCCAAGCAAATCGCTCCCACCAGGTGCACCCCATCGAGTACCAATTTGATATAGGTTTGCCGATCTTCATAGGCCACCCGCACCTCGCAAAGATTACCGGGTGAGGACTGAGCAACCCCTGCAACCAGAAGATCTACGCCCAACATTTTGAGGGTATTGCTGGCTATGCTCCCCCGATAGGAACGATCTCCGCCCAGGATGGTGGAAACCACCACGGGAGCTTGGTCCAGGATGGGAGGGATGATTCCCCAGATCTTACCTTGCCATTCGGCCACATCGCCCAGGGCTAACACTTGTGGAATGTTGGTTTGCAATCGATCATCCGACAGGATTCCTTTGTTGATAGCAATACCCGAACCTGCCAAGAAGCCCATTGCGGGTCTGACGCCGGCGGAAAGAAGGACCAAATTGGCAGGAAAAGAGCGACCGTCTTCCAGGAAGAATTCCTCCACTCGTTCATCTCCACCAAAGGATCGACAGGAGGCACCCAGCTCGATACCCAAGCCCTTGCTTGCCAGAATGCGTTGCAGGATGTGGGCTCCCTCCGCATCCAATTGACGAGGCAGCAATCTTGGGTTGTGTTCAAGAACCGTGACGTGATTCATGCCAAATCGGCGAAGCGCGTGGGCTGCTTCTAGACCCAACAAGCCACCCCCCACCACCAATGCGTTTTCGCATCCATGGAGAGCAGTGTAATCCTTGATCGCGAGAGCATCGGCCAGGGTGCGCAGGGTAAAAACGCCGGGCAGCTCGGCATGGGCAATAGGAGGGCGGAACGCATCCGACCCGGAGGCAATCACCAGCCAGTCGAATGCGTGACGGGTTCCACCCAGAACCAATTCCTTTGTCTTAGGATCTACCGAATGGACCGTTTCACCGTAATGCACTCTCATCCGCTGTCGCTCATACCAATCTTGGGGATAAAAAGAAAGCGCCTCTTGTCGGATCGCTCCTGCCAGCAATTCAATCAATTGGGGTCGGGCATAATAGGGAAAGGTCTCTCGGGTGAAAACGTCAAGATCCGATTGCGCATCTTGTTCGCGCAGCAACCGGGCGACCGTGATTCCCGCTACTCCATTGCCGATGATCGCGTATCTCATTTCCTCACCACCAATCTCGTTGTTCGGGAAGGGATTCGTTTCAGTTCAGAAAGAGAGCGAGCCTTCCATCGCCGGCATCACCGACCCACCGACTTTCACCTTGTAAGGATGTCCGGCTTTGTTCACCTTCACTTGAACATGGATTTTGCTCGGGCGTCCCATCTCTTCACCCTGCTCAATCCAAAATTCCCCTGATTTCGGCAATAGCTTGTTGACCGCCAGGTAGGCACCCAATCCACCGGCTGCACTGCCCGTGGCCGGGTCTTCGCGCACGTTTTGGTTGGGGGCAAAGAAGCGAACATGCGCCAGGGCTGTTGGATCATGCGTGGAAAGGGAAAATACACAGCAACCGATGACGCCCAGCTTGCGTTCGATTTCGCGCAGTTCAAAGAACTTGGGGCGTAACTGGCTGACTGCATCAAGGGTGGGAAGTGGTACAAACAGCTGAGGGACTCCTGTGGAAAGGATTTCAATTGGCAAGCCGGCACGGTGAATCGCCAGAGATTCTATGCCCAGAGCCTCTGTCAAATCCTCAATCTCGGTTACACGCGTGCCCAACTCCGTCTCTTTTTGCGTCATCACTACCCGCACCACCTCACCACCGGAAATCTCCAATTCAATCGGTAATACACCCACTGGCAACTCTTGTCGGATGATTGTGCTGGGTTCCACCAGGGGAAAACGCCCGAGTTCCGCCATCACAAAAGCTGTTCCCAGCGAAGGATGCCCGGCAAAAGGGATCTCCTGGGCAGGGGTAAAAATGCGAACCTTGTACGTTGCCTCTTTGACCGTAGGAGAAAAGACGAATGTTGTTTCAGAAACCCCCATTTCGCGTGCAATCGCTTGCATTTCCTCCACGTCAAGGCCGACCGCGTCAGGCACAACCACCAGAGGATTCCCGCTGAAGGCGCGATCTGTGAAAACGTTGACCCGGCGAAAGAATACCGTTTTCATTCTGACCTCCTTCACCTGCTGTATTTGCAAACCGATTCGGGCCTCACCTCGCCTTCTGTATTCTGGTATGGACCAGGGCCTCACAGCCCCAGTTCTTCATGGACGTCTTTCATGGCCTGCAAAGCCAGGCTAATGAAGGGAAGGAGATCGTAGTTGATGTCCTGGCAACGGGAAATTTGCTCCCGAATCACGCCTGCGGCGAATCGCTTCTCTTTGAAACGTTTCAAAACCGAATCGGCCGTAAGCGTCATTAGCTTATCGGGACGAATAAGAGCAGCAGCCGTGATCAGACCGGTGACTTGATCGACAGGTAGCAGCGCTTGGGCAAGAAGCGTCCGCGCGGCTTCCCCATTGTTTTCTCCATTATGAGCTCGCACAGCATGGACAATTTCTGCGGACAATCCTTGCTCGGCAAGGATCTCGGCGCTTTTTAGGCCGTGCGATTCCGCGGTGGTTTGTTCAGCGTCCAAATCATGCAGCAGGCCAGCCAACCCCCATAGTTCTTCGTCTTGGTCTTTATCGCGGGCAACCGCTCTCATCACTGCCTCTGTGGCAAACATATGTTTCAGCAGGTTTTCATTGGAAACATGTTCGCGGATGAGGGAAATCGCTTGGTCTCTATTCAAGCAGTTCACTCCCTTTTTCGATCATTGTAGAGCGCAAACACGGCTCCTGCAAGACGTGTCAGGGCTTGATCCGCTTGACGAAATTGAAACGACTCGACAGAATATCCCTCGTCTGGGGAGTCGTCTAGCGGCAGGACTGCAGACTCTGGATCTGCGTACGGTGGTTCGAATCCATCCTCCCCAGCCAATGGGAACCCTGTTTTTTCCCGAAAAGGGTGTTAGGGAAATCAATCGATGGAAGATGGTTCCGGATCGGTTGCTGCCCGTTCCCCCAAAAAAAGAGCCTTCCCCAGATTGTGCCTAAATTTCGTCCAGCGTTCTCCTGATGGGGTTCCCTCTAGCAGCTCCGTGCATTGCTGCACTTGGGCATCCAGGTTGTCCGCATGGTACAAAGCAACAGCTTCTGCCGTCATTGGCAGTACGGGCGAGCCGTTTTCCCGTTCACCGTGGTGGCTCAACAAGGCATGGCTCAACCGGATGGCGAGATCAGGTGGGAAATCGGAAATCTGCAAGATTTTTGCTTGTACCTTTCGATCGAGCAGGACAACATGATCCAATAAACGGCCACAATCGGTAAAATCGAACACGAACCCCTGCTGAACATAGGTTTCGACCTTGCCGGCATCATGCAGCAACCCCGCCGCAATCAGAAGATCCCGGTCCAGTTCCGGGTGTGTCTCCACCACCCGTTCCAAGATCGCGACCACCGACAGCGTATGGTCCAGTAAACCACCCAAATAGGCGTGGTGGTAGATCTTGGCCGCTGGCGCATCGGCAAAACGATGAAGAAACTCCTGGTCTAAAAAAAACGAGTTTAACAGAGTCAACAACCACGGGTTTGCCACGGAGCTAATGCTTCTATGCAGCAATTGGACTTGGCTGTCTTGCGAATGCCGACGAGGTGGTAAAAAGTCATCCTGGCAGTATTCGTCAGGGCCCAAAGGTTGCAGGTCCGATATTTTAATCTGGAGAATCCCATTGTAACTCTGTGTGAGTCCAATCACTCGGACGACGGTCCCCACCTGCACAAAGGGGAGAACTGCCTTCAGGTTGTCCCACATCCGGGCCGGGATTTTACCGCTCCGATCGGCCAATTCCAAGCTCAAATAGTCTTTTTTTTCTCTCGTCTGGAGAATCCTCCGCTCCCAGATCGCAAAAGGGCTGTCCACCGCCTGATCGTCCGTCAATTCACTTACCAAGGTTTTTCGCATCGCAGTTCCACTCCAAGAGAATGTAGGTCTACCATCAATCTACCTGTCTGAATCATTTACATCAACCCCATAATACAGCAATCGAGCAGATCCGGAAGGCTGCTTGATTTGCTATAGTGGAATTCAATCGGTATGGAGATAGGAACAGCATTGTGATCATTCAATATCAGGATTTTCTCCAAGTGGAAATCCGGATCGGTACGATCTTGGCAGCAGAAGCCTTCCCTCGAGCGCGCAATCCTGCATACCGTCTCACCATCGATTTTGGTGATGCCGGCATCAAACAGTCCTCCGCGCAGTTGAGGGACTTTTATCATGTAGAAGACCTGGTCGGGCACCAAGTGATCGCGGTGGTCAATTTTCCGCCGAAAAACATTGCCGGGTTCCTCTCAGAGGTATTGGTTTTAGGCGCGGTGCTCGAGGATGGAAAGGTGATCCTTCTGCAACCCGAAAGACCCAGTCCCGACGGGACGCGCATTCTATAAATCTATTTATCGGGTTCTTCCAATGGTTCCAATGAAGCGATCACCCCACCGCCCACTACTTCCTGCTCCTGATACAAAACCAGGTCTTGGCCGGGTGTCACGGCAAATTGGGGCGAAAAAAAACCAACATGGATTCGGTTTTTCTCCAACAACCGAAC
>Ga0315294_10000475_pt1 | contig 42840 bp, 31 predicted proteins | sample YL17G13_40_MG_FD_203626 | JGI IMG/M metagenome (GOLD analysis project Ga0315294, IMG submission 203626) | Sediment microbial communities from Yellowstone Lake, YNP, Wyoming, USA - YL17G13_40 | ecosystem: Environmental > Aquatic > Freshwater > Lake > Sediment | place: USA: Wyoming | collected... | reverse complement strand
AATAATGCTACAAAGTGAGATTCAGTAACCCAGGGAGTTATTAAAAATGCTAATATTAAAAAAAGACAAAACTCCAATACTATGGAATCTTTTAAAACTGCATGCCTTTTCTTTGTTAAATATAACGCCCACACTATAAAAAAAACTCGAACCAATAAACTGATTACGAAACAAACCAAACTCTCGCCATTACTGTCGTTCCCCAGCCGGTGGATCGCAGCGGACAGAGAAAAATTGCTAAACATTATGCTCGTAGAAGAAATAAAAGTGGTAATACCCTGCCAATACAAAACCTCATTTGTCCAGTGAAAAACAATAATCCCGGCTGCCTTTAGAAAAATAAGCCCCAACATTACCCCCAACAGGTACCGCCACTCCCTCCTCCAAAGGAAAAGCAATATAAGCACCGCAAAATATTCTCTTACACTGATACACAGCCCCAGCAAAATACCTGCCCAGACCATTTTTCTATTTTTTAATAAAAACAGGCTGGCTGAGAGCAGAAATAACAATAAAAAATTAGACTGATTCCAATAAACCTGGTCATTAATCGGCTTAAAGGAAAAAACTAAAAACATAAGTATCAACCAGTCTTGCGCGGAGGGCTTGTCTCGATATATTTTCAAAATCAGCCAAATTGAAACAAAAAGGAGCGCATATCCCATAACTAACCATGCTATGGATGCGTCGCGAGAGGAAAAAACGGTAAAAGGAATAAATAAAATATAATATCCCAGTGAATGGAAATTTAATATGCTGCTATAAGGCGCTCCTTTTAAATAAAGGGAGGCTGAGTTCAGATAATAGACAAAATCAGGGCCGTACGGATTCCCCGCGAGTATCGTTTTAATTAAAAACTTAAAATGAGACTCGACGGCAAGTAAAAAAGACAAAAGAATAAAAACTGATATTTTCTTGGACGGCATCATACTTTAACCCCTTTGATAGTATCTGCCATATTGAGAATATCGGCGCCCGTGACATATGGATGCGCCGGTAACGTAAGCAGCCTTTCGGCCAGATATACGGCATTGGGAAAATCCGCCGCTTTGTATCCAACATCAAACATGTGATGAAGCGGCTTTAGATACATGCGCGAAGTCTCCACTCCGCTTACCCACAATTTTTCTGCCGCCAGAGCCCTAAACTTTATATCTTTAAAAATAACCGGCAGCCGGTTAAAGGCATAACGGGTCTTGTCCGGTATCTCGGGCAAAATGACGCCTTCCGATCCTTTGAGGGCAGCTATTAACGCCATGCCATTATGGTATCGCGCGAAAAAGAGATCCTCCATTCTTTGCGTAAGCTCGCATCCCAATCCAGCCTGAAGGCTGCCCATCTTATTTACCGCAAAATCTTTTGGCGGAGTTGTTTCCTTAAAACGAGATATAAGCGGAAAACCGAGGCCGTATATTAACGAATTCCCGGCCGCATGAAAAGCCATGACCTTTAAGAGGCTGGATACCCCTGAAAAAGCCCCTTCGCTTTTGAGCGTGCTGACTTCACGGCTGACAGCTTCGGCTATATTGTCGTCATTTGTCACGATGCATCCGCCGCCATAGAGAGGCAGGTTCTTGCCGCGGTTAAAACTAAAAAATCCCGCATCGCCGAAAGAGCCCGACATCCTATCCAGCGTCCTGCTGCCCATGCTCTGGGCGCAATCCTCGATGAAAAATACGCCCTGAGGTATATTCGCCTTAAATCCTGCTATGTTTTTCATGTTTATGCCGAACAAATGAACCCCTACGACTGCAAGAGTATCTGCCGAAATAACATGCGGCAACAGCTCCTCATCCAGGCCAAAGTCTTCTAACGATATATCGCACAGCAAGGGTTTCAAACCTGCTTTTCTGACTGCTACCACAAGACTACCGGCACTATAGGCCGGCAGCACCACTTCTCTTTTTCCGGACAGCTCTTTTAGCGCTTTAAGTATGATATAAAAAGAAGATATGCCGGAATTTGTCAAAAAGAGATGCCTTGAACCTGTATACGAAGCCAGCGCCCCGCTGAATGCATTTATCGCGGATCCCTTGTTCATGCGGCTGATAGCTTTCAGAATATCCGCATAGCTTACGCAGGATCTTATTATGGGTAATTTTCTTAACATACTTTTTTCGCTTCTACGACAATCACCGCCGCGAGGATCTCGGCATTAAATCCAACAAACCTCTTTGCGGTTATAGCCATATGCAGGCCATCAAGAAGCGCCTCTATCTCTTTCATGCTGTATGTTTTTAATGGGAGTCCTTTAACCGTGTCATCGTAATACCTCGCAAGCTTATATTTGATTGAAAGCAGCGGATTCATCGAGTTGCGGAAATCAAATATGATACTGCCGTCTTTCCTCGAGACCCGCGTCATCTCCAGCAACACCCGTTTGACATCTTCTATGGATTTTAAATTAAAAAGAACGTTTATGCAAACGACAATGTCAAAATATCCGTCTTCAAAAGATAGCTTGGCAGCGTCCTGATGAGATAGATTTGCGTTCTGCGCCCTCTTCGCCGCCGCCTTTAATCTGGCCTTATCATTATCTATGCCCCATATTTCGAGCCCTCTCGATTGTTCGGCAAGCCACGCCAGAAATAGGCCTTCCCCGCATCCGATTTCGAGGACCCGGCCTTTCGCGTTACGGCATAAAGCAAGCGCCTCCTGCCTTACCCTGTCCTGTAAATATCCGCCGGAATATTCGCCCCTTTCGCCGGGCTTTGATGTAATCCTAAGTAACCGATTATAAATCTTCGATAGCATGATCAGTCTTTCTTCTCGTACTTCTTCAAAAGTTCCAGCGCAGCTTTAACTACCTCATCATACGATATCGACTTTAAACACTTAAGCGAAACGCAGGTTTCTCTGGTACACGGAGCGCAATCAGCTTTTTTGTATAACACAACTGCCTTATCCGAGATATTGCGCGGATCAAAACGGGCCAAATATCCGGGGCCAAAAATGGCTACAACGGGCGCGCCTAAGACAGCGGCAATATGCATCGGGCCGGTGTCATTTGTTATAAAGACAGAACATCTATTTATCAAAGCTGCTGTTTGTTTTATGGTTGTGTTTCCTATAAGAGAAATGATATTTGGATTATCCATTTCTTTGAAGGCGCGTTCGATTTTATCCTCATCTTTTGAGCCCATTATTATCACCTTATAGCCGTATCCGGCAAATAAAGAGGCTGTCTTGACAAAGTTTTCCAAAGGCCATCTTTTGGCCGCATACGGCGCGCCGGGAGACATGCCGACAATAACATTGTCATCAGAAATAGCATGATATCTCAGAATCCTGTCGGCATAGTCCCGATCCTCTTTTTTAAGGATAAGTTCCGGGCGCCTCGACAGCTCAGGCGCGCCGAGAAGCTTCACAAGCTCAATATTATAGTCTATGTCATGTTTTATTCCCGCGAGCGATTCCGGCAGTTTTATGTCCAGGAAAAACCCTCTTCCGTCAGTATCGCGGCCTACCTTGATACGCGGCCCTATAAGGAAAAAAAGGAGCGCCATTTTTGCCGCCCCCCAAAAAGACGCGATCGTGCGCATGTTTATGGCGATATCGATCTTCTTCTTTCGGAGCGCCATGAGAACAGCCCATACTCCGCGCGGGTCTTTAAACGATTGTATGGATATTATCTCGTCCGCAAAATCTGCGTCTTCAAGTATTTCACGCGACCTCGACATGGTCAATATGGATATATGAGCCTTAGGATAAAATGCCCTCAGGCCTCTCAGCGCGGGCGTAGACAAGAGGCAATCCCCTATTCCGCCCAGATTTATCACAAGAATATTCTTTATATCTTCCGGCAGCATCATCAGAAGCCTTTTATTTTTTTCTGATCCATACCGTATATGAGCCCGCTTCATGAGGCAGATACTTCTTATTCAGATAATCCCGCACGTCTTCCGCGTAGAAAATATGTTTGTATTGTTCCACTGTATTTCCGGATATCCCGTAAATAACGCATTTAATATCGCCTGTTTTTAATCTATTTAAAAACTTCTCTTTATTATTCATTGGCATGGTATAAGAGGACAGGCCTCTCCTTGACAACAATAGTATCTCTCGAGGCGCAAATATCGGGTCGCGGAATGAAGTATTCGAAAGGACAAGATCGGCTGCCTCCCTTACCCCCTTAGCGCCGTAGCAGTATACAGTATTATAATCAGAAGCGCGCTGAATCGACAATAACGAGACATTAGAAGCAAACAGGGTAATAAGCAGGGCGATAAAGAAAGCTTCCTTGACGCTTCTTCGTACGTAAAAAAGGAATGCTACGGGAATTGTAAGAAGGAGCAGGACAATGCTAATGGCTTCTTTCTTTATTATTGCCAAAACAGCGCTGTTATTTCCGGCGATTATCGCTTCTTTCAGCGCGTAATTTATCGGATAGAGCAGGTCTTTTACAAAATAAATATTATACAGGAGAAGTATAAAAAACAAAATTGCCATCTGGATTAACAGGCGCTTGTTAATCCTCACTTTCTTAATAAAAATAGCTGCGGCTAAAACAGCGAATATCGGCACGCACGCATAGTGATATTTCGGAAAAGAGTGCGTTACCCCTCCGAAAAGCGCATATGTCACAGAAACCACCAAGCCATAAAACGCGAACTGTGGCGCCGGCATAAGGGAATTATCATCCGCTCGTGTTTGTAAAATTTCCCAAATGCCTATAAATGCCATAATCGCAAAAGAGGGCGAGGTCCACATAATCGGAGTCCAGACATTTCTGGCTAACACGAGCCATCCCCCTTTTATGCCGTATTTGATCAGCGGGCTATACAATGCGGCCTGCGCCAGTTGCTTATATATACCAAAAAAATCTAATTTATTAATATAACAATATATAAGCCTGATAACCACGGATAAAAACAGTCCCGCTACAGCTATCTTTACGGTACACAGCGACTTTTTCCATTCGCGCCGCAGTAGCTGATATGCAAAGATGGACGCTACAAGAATGAGCGGAGTCGAATTTTTTATGCTTAAGGTTACGGCGAATAAGGCTGCGCAAAGAAAAAACTTCTTCGGCGAATTTTCATTATGACGATATAATACAAGGGCCAGGATAAATGCTAAAACCGCCACGTTAAGAATGATATCCAGGTCTATAAGCATAGACCCTTTCACCGCAAACGGAGTTAAAGCGTAAATGAAACAAGCTAAAGACGCCATGCTCTCTCTCCGTTCGTCTTTCCTGAATAGCTCTAAGGTTATCGCGTAAATCAACGCTAATGAAATAAGAAAAAAAAGGATACCTATTGAGCGCATCGCCATCTCGTTGAAAGATGTAAAATTACCCAGAAGGCCTATCAGGTAAGCGTATGTCGGCGGATGCCAGTTTGCGAAAAGGGCATCACCATTATTAATGAAATACTCCGTAATAAACCGGTACTTCAGAGACTTTGCCCATAAAACTACGGTCACTTCGTCACCCATGACCGGGTCGCGCCACGACGGGAAAGAAAAGAAAAGATATAAAATCCAGCAACCTGTTATACGAGAAACTGCGCGCAACCAAAATCTTTTATCCATTATTCTTCTTTTCTTTTAAGCCAGACCGTATATGAACCTATTTCATGACATGAGTAAGTTTTGTTCAAAAACGCCCGGACGCCGCTGTCTTGAAAAATCCGCTTGTACTGCTCTACCATATTGCCTGATATGCCGTAAATAACGCATTTAATATCGCCGAGCTTTAATATATTTAAAAAATCCTCTTTATTATCACGGTTTCTCTCCGTCATGGCGTAAGAGGGCAAATCTCTCTTTGACAATAATAGTATCTCTTGGGGCGCAAATATCGTGTCGCGTAAAGAAGTATTCGAAAGAACAAAATCCGCCGCTTCTCTTACCCCTTTGGCGCCGTAACAATATACGGTATTATAATCGGCGGCGCCCTGAATGGACAATAACGAGACATTAGAAGCAAGCAGGGTAACAAGCAGGGCGATAAAGAAAGCTTCCCGGACATTCTTGCGCGCATAAAAAAGAAATACTGCCGGAATCGTAAGAAGAAGGAGTAATATTCTAACGGCTTCCTTACGTATTATGGCCGAAACGATGCTGCTATTTCCTGAGATCATCGCTTCTTTCAGCGCGTAATTTATCGGGTATAACAGGTCTTTTACGAAACAAATATTATACAGGAGAAGTATAAAAAACAAAATTGCCATCTGGGCCAATAGGCGCCTGTCAATCCTCACATTCTTAATAAAAATACTCGCCGCCAAAATAGCCAGCACCGGCACAGACGCATAGTGATATTTCGGAAAAGAGTGCGTCACCCCTCCGAAAAATATATAGACTACAGAAACCACTAAGCCATAAAACGCGAACTGCGGCGCCGGCATGAGAGAATTATCATCCGCTCGCGCTTTTAAGATCTTCCAAAGACCTATAAACGCCATTATCATAAAAGGGGGCGAACACCATATAATCGGAGTACAAATATTTCTGGCTAACACAAGCCATGCTTCTTTGCCGCCGTACCTGACCAGCGGAATGTACCCTGGGGCCTGTGCTATATACCGATATATGCCGAAAAAATCCAGATTATTCATACGACAATATACGAACCTGACGATCATAGCTAAAAACAGGCCTGCCGCAACTATCCCTGCTGTGTACAACATTTTTTTCCATTCGCGGCGGAGGAGTTGATATGTAAACATGGATGCCATAAGAATGAGGGGGGTCGAATATTTTATAGATAAGGTTACGGCGAATAAGGCTGCGCAAAGAAAAAACTTCTTGGGCGAATATTCATCATGCCGATAGAAGATAAGGGCCAACATAAATGCCAGTACGGCCGGGTTTAGGATGACTTCTATATCTATAAGCAGAGACCCTCTTACCGCTAAGGGATTTAACGCGTAAATAATACAGGCAAGATAAGCCGCAGAGCTCTTTCTCTCGTCTTTCCTGAAAAGCTCTAAGGTTATCGCGTAAATCAGCGCTAACGAAATAAGAAAAGAGATGATCCCTATCGAACGCATAGCCATCTCGTTGAAAGATGTAAAATTGCCCAACACCCCTATCAGGTAAACATATGTCGGCGGATGCCAGTTCGCGAAAAACGCATTTCCGTTATTGATGAAATATTCTACGATAGACTTGTCATTTAAAGCCTTTGCCCATAAAACTGCGTATACTTCGTCGCCCATAATCGGCTCGCGCCACGACGGGAAAGAAAAGAAAAGATATAAAATCCAGCAACCTGTTATACAAGAAACTGCGCGCAACCAAAATCTTTTATCCATTTACCTTTTTTATCCTTTCAATCTCGATTGATACCGCTTCAAACATTTCATCTACGGTAATGAGCTCCATGCATCTGTGATCTTCGCAAATAGGCCGGTTGCACGGCGAACAGCTTACTTCTTTTTTTAAAACAATGTGCCCCTCCCCCGCAGGCGCCCATAACCTGCTGTCCGTAGGCCCTGAAGTAGAAACTGTTTTCTTGCCGAGCGCGGCTGCTAAATGAAGCGGCCCGGAATTATTGCCGATAAATAGTTTCACCTGGCCAATGAGCGCCGCCAATAGGCCCAAAGACTCGGTGCAAAAAATATGGGTCTTGGCAGCGGCCTTATCCCTTATTGAGCGCAATAGTTCCGCCTCCTCATTATTACCCAATAGCGCCGCATCTATGCTGAACTTCTTGGCCAGCCTGTCTATCAGGCTTACAAAATTTGCGGAGCCCCAGCGCTGAGAGGGATAGTGGCCGCCGGGATGTATCCCGACTACGAAACTCTCCTCGCGAATGCCATGCACCTTCATAAGTCCAATAACCGCTGATTTATCCGCACTGCTTACTACAATCTCCGGCATCTTATCAAGAGGGATGATGCCCAGTTCAGCCGCCAGATCAAGCATCTCTTCGCCCACCGTTCCCTTGTCCTGCCCCGGCCCGGCTTTAAGATTAAAAAAGACGCCTCTTTTGGCTATATCGAAACCTAATCTATACGGAGCATGCGTCAGGTAGGCCAGGATTGCCGTTCTCAGAGGATAGTCTTTAAGGCAATCTATTGCCAGATCAAAAGCGCCTTTTCTCGCCTTCGAGGCCAACTTTAAGAACACGGAAAGAGATACTGTTTTATCATAAGTAATCACATCATCTATCCATGGCTGCTTTTTCGCCAGCTCACAGATATCTTTTCTGCCCAGTAATGTTATTTTTGAAGAAGGAAATTCTTTTCTTAGCGCTTTTAGAAGAGGCGTAGTAACGACGAAATCGCCAAGCCGGCCCATCCTTATAACCAGTATCTTCCTGACATATTTTTTTTCAAACCGGGTTCTATCCCTTCCCATAAAATAGCCTAAGAGAGCCAGCAGGCAGCCGCGGACGATGAGATATATATCCAATACAAAATGTCTTAGTCTTTTATCTATCATCTTTTATTCCTTATGAATTTGTAAATTCCGCGTAAAAATTTATAAAGCGGCGGGTGCCTTCTTAGCCGAATCAGTATATCATCTTTTCCGAAATGTAAAAGGTTAAATACCGCGTATGGAAAATATTTCCATGTTACTATTCTGTCCAATATCTTCGACATTCCTAAAAAACCATACGCTTTCATCAGAAAATAAAAATATTTGTAAAAAAATATTAATTGCGATTTTTTGATTGTGTCAAGCGTAACCACAGGCCTCTCAAAGAAACTGCCGACGCCTTCTTCGACCGGATAATTCCCTTCTCTGACCAAGTCATACGCCCTTGTTCCTTTAAACGGATAAAAAAAGGCGTTGAAGGTAATTGTCGGCCTGACAAGGGCGTTCAGTTTAATCGTTTCAAGGATTGTTTCAGGGGTTTCGCCTACCATGCCGAGAATATTAAAACTATTCGCGTTTATACTTAAGGATTTCAGAAGCCCGAATGCTTCGATTATTTTATCGTTACTCATATATCGATTCATGTATTTTTCCCTGATAAGCTTACTGCCGCTCTCTATGCCGATATCGAGGGAAATACACCCGCTCTCCTTGAGCCTTAAGACAGCTTCCTTGTCTATATTTTCGACCCTCTCGTTTCCGGAATACGGAAGATTTATCCTCTTTCTATATTTCAAGGCAAACCCCTCAAACCATTCCTTGTCCTGGGTAATCGTGTCGTCGTAAAATCTTATCTCTTTCAAAAACGGATATCTTTTAAGGCCCGCTTCGATCTCATCCAATAGCCGGTCAACGCTGTAATAACGCAGGAATTTCCCGCTATCTTTATGCAAAGACCTGAGCAGGGGGTTGCAACAATATGTGCAGCCGTAATTGCACCCGCGGGATGCCTGCGTGACAAGTACCTTATACACAAAGGCTTCCTCTAAATTCTCATAATCGAATAATTCGTAATCCGGATAAGGCAAGGTATCAAGATTCTCTATGAGGCCTCTCAGTGGATTGCGATATATCTTCCCGTCTTCCTTTAACCATATGTTCGGAATATCTCTGGCGCTCCTCCCGGATTCCATGGCTTTGCAAAAATCAACTATAGCGCCCTCTCCTTCACCCCGCACGATAACATTTATACTTTTCTCCGCAAGACACTCTTCGGGGGCAACTGTCGGATGCATGCCGCCGTGTATCGCCGGAATGCCCAGCTCATCTACCCAGTCAGAAAGTACCTTGACCTGCGAAAACATATTAGAGATGAAAGAGAAAGCTATCAAGTCAGGTTTATGGCTCCTGACAGAGTTGGCGAATTCTTTTTTGCTGATCGGCCTTGAAATGTGAATAAGGCTGGTTTGGTAGCCCGCCTGCTTTAGACAAGAGGACAGTATGGCCACGCCCCGGTTAAAGTTATTCTGATTATACTGGCCGCAATCTGTATACACAAACGTTATCTTCATACGAGCGATAAAATAGCGTCCTTTCTATTTCTTTATCCTCAGAACTTGTTTATATACATCTTCTGTCTTTCTCGCAATTATTCTTGCGTCAAATTTTTCTTTGATTACCTCATAACCGCAGCGGCCCATTTTTTCCATAAGCGCCCTGTCATTCAAAAGAAATAACAACTTTTGCGCCAGCGCCTTGTGGTTTTTCTCCGGAAAAAGAAGGCCGCTCTTTCCGTCTTCTACTACCTCAAAAAATGGCTCTATGTTGCTCGCGATAACAGGCTTTCCGGCGGCCATTGCCTCAATTAAAACCAGTCCGAACGATTCGTTGCTTTCAGTCCAGGACGGCTGAACCAATAGATCTATAGATTCCATAATATTCGATGTATCTTGGCGAAACCCGGCAAATATTACATTTTTTTCCAGGCCCTTGCTCTTGACTAATGCCTCGAGATTCTCCCTTTCGGCCCCCTCTCCAACCACCAGAAATTGAACGTTCCGGGTATGCCGCAACACCTCGCCGGCAGCAAGTACGACATCTGAATAGCCCTTTTCCTTTATGAGCCGGCCGAACATCCCGATGACAGTAGCGCTCTCGCTTAATCCCAATTCTCTTCGGATGGTTATCCTGCCATAATCTTTTTTTTCCTCTAAATATATGCTGTTATATATCGCCGCTGTCTTTTCTTCCCTTATGCCCTGCCGCAATACATAATTTCTTCTCGCTTTTTCAGACACCGCTATAACCATATTTAAGCAGTTGTTGGATACGAAGTGAAAAAGACGATGAAAGAATAATCTGATGAAATTATTCCCCATCCATGCGTGCGATTTAGCGCTCATATGTTCGGTTAGTATTATCGCCGGCACACGCGCTATTTTACCCGCTATGCATATTATGGGCCCGACCCGCCCCATGTGGCCGTGAAGTATATGATATTTTCCCTTCCGCAATATGGAAATAAGCCTCAGCAATGTGATAAGATCGGTGTAGCGCCCGAATTCCAGCGGAATATGCGGAATGCCGATATCCTTTAGGCAGCCAACCAAATCGCCGGCGCCGGGGGAGGCTACCTCGATCCGGTAACTACTTCTGTCTATCGCCTTCAGTAAAGAAAGGGTGGCCATATTCGGGCCTGTTACGGCAGAGGTATGCATCACCATTAGGATCTTTATCGGAAAATCTATTTGTGGCATATTATCACCAGATTACTGGAAAAAAACGGAAAATGGCTGCCCAAAAATCCAAAGATTCTCATGAGGGTAACTGCCAGACTTCTCCATCGCGCTGAAAAATACAATCTGTTCAGAATCGGACTACTCACCATGTCGAACTCCAGGGACAATGGCTTGCCATAACCTGCTTTAAGCGGCACTCTCCTTATCGTCTTATAAAAATATTTGATCACATCGCTGCCCAGCCATACGGGGATCACTATCCGCGGGAATTTGAAACCTATCCCGGTCACGCATTCCACGGAAAATCCGTGTTTTTTTAAAATCGACTTTAACCGCGGGATACTAAATTCATAAATGTGCTGGTCTTTATACAAACCATAAGTTTTATCCATAAAAAATAAATATGTCGGGGTCGTGAGCACAAATAGCCCCCCTTTAACTAATACCCTGTTTACCTCCGCTATAAAAGAATCCGTATCCGGTATATGCTCTATCACTTCGATTGCGACAGCCGCATCAAAAGAAGAATCCGGGAATTCAAGATGTTGCGCATCCTGGGCCAAGAACGAGCAATTGGCGCATTTGATCCTTGTCTTTGCCTGTTTTATCCTTTCGCTCGAGACATCTATGCCTACATATTTCTTGACCTTGTCGTGAGCGGCTTCGGCAAGGATTCCCGCGCCGCACCCTATATCAAGCAATACCGAGCCTGCGCCAATATAACGCGTGATCGACGAGAGCAATACTTCATAAAAAAAATAATATCTTGAAGGATCCGTGACCCTGCCGTTTTTGATGCCGTATTGGGATTCGATGATATCATTATAAGCCGCGCCGTACCGGGCGTCAAAATCGTAAAATTTCGATATCTTTTTTATGTCGTAGCTCGGCGGTCGCATTCTTTGTTCCGCTTTAAGATTGCGCATTCTGATTCCGCTGCATCGCCAATAACTTTACGTGCATCAAAAAAATCGTCCTAAAAATAGTACAGGCTATTACAATACCCTGATAGCCGTCTATAAATCCGTACTTAATAACATACCTGTGTAAAAAATATATTGTCGGCAAAATTAACATCTTCCAGGTAATGTTCAAGGGGGTTATCCTCGCTCCCTTTTCATAAGCCTGCCGCGCCAGTATTGATATATAGCGGTCGGATTTTAGCAAATACTCGTTTAAATCTTCGCAAGTATAGTGGTTCATATATGTCTTGAGATGACCGCAGCCCGCTAAAGGTATGGGATCGACATGAATCTCGTCCGAAAACTTGACGGAGTCCTTTCTGAATAATCTCAATACGTAACCGGGGCGCCAATCAGACCCTCTTATCCATTTGCCCAAGAATATGTTTTTTCGTCCGATATAGTAACAGCTGTATGGCTGCGGCCGGGATAACAAAATCTCTATTTCGCACTGGAGTTCCGGCGGAATTACTTCGTCCGCGTCCACATAAAGTATCCATTCATTTTTCGCCCGGGACACAGCGGTGGCCCTATCAGGCTCACAATAATCTTTCGCAGGTACGATAAACACTCTATCCGTATATTCCTTGCACACACTAACTGTATTGTCCTGGGAAGATTGGTCGATAATTACGATCTCGTCGACCCACTTTAACGAATCAAGACATCGCCTGATCTTCTTTTCCTCATTTCTCACGATCAGCCCGGCGGAGACTTTATTAATTCTCGACACGTCTCCCAATAGTTCGTGATAAATCGCCTTTATCTGTTCGACGTTTTTCTCTATTTTGAAATTTTCCGCTATTCTTTTTCTGCCTGCTTCGCCGAATTTCTCTGCAACGTCTCTGTTTGTGGCCAAGAACGCGATCTTTTCCGCCAGCATCGCAACATCCTTAGGCCTGACCAGATAACCTGTAACTCCATCTATGACTATCTCGGGTGTGCCGCCGGAATTTGTGCCTATAACAGGTTTTGCGCATGCCATCGCCTCCAGCGTAACCCTTCCGCATGGCTCGGCATAGGAAGACATGACAAGAATATCCATGGCTGCGTACATTTTAGGCATGTCATCGCGAAAACCCATGAACACGACTTTATTTTCTATCCCAAGTTTCGCTGTCAAATCCATGAGATACTTTTCCCGCCATTTATCTTGTTCAAAAACTGCCCCGCCAGCTATTAAAAACCGCATATTAGCTCCGATTTCAGGCATATCAGTCATTATCTTTTCTGCTGCTTTCAAAAAAACCTCATGGCCCTTATTTTCATTGAACCTCGAAGCAATACCTACGACGATTTCATCTGCGCCTATATTGAACTTTCTCCTTACTTCCTCCCCGCTTATTGAGGGATTGAATTCTTCCGTATTGACGCCGTTCATTACGATTGTGACATTGGACGGTATCCGGCCTATCCGAAAAAACCGCTTGGCGACAGCGTATGAATTACAGATGATCCTATCCGGTATGAAACTGAATAATCTGTCCGGATCCACCGTCTCATTTGTAATCAGGTTACGCTGGTGCCAGACCACCGGAATCCCGGTCAATCTGGCTACTATCGCCGCATATACATTTGTGCGTATGCTATTTGAGTGGACAAGAGCCGCGTCATTCTTCTTGATAATCCAGGATATGGCTTTTACCGTCCTATATACCCCCATTACCCGGCGTATCATTGGAAAATCGATCAGGAACACTTTAATGCCCAATTCTCTTAACTTGCGCGAAAAAGAACCCTTGCCCGATACAATAAAGATGGGGCGAAATTCCGATTTATCCAGACCTTTGGCCAGTTTTAGCAGGCTAGTTTCGGCGCCGCTCACTTCTGAACTATCGTGCAAAATAAGGATTTTATACGGTAAAAAACGCGGTAGGCGGGAAAAGCGTTTAAAAAGAACCTCATCCGTGTATACCGGAGTTTTAATTCTGCTATTTTTCCGTGACCTGATCAGTTCCGGCAGCTGTTTCAAAGCCGAAAAAAATCCGCTTGTAAACTCAGCTTTGCCTATAATAGGGCACACCAATAATTCCGGAATGATGAAAATAAGATGCTTCAGAATCAATAATTTTGAGTCCAGATTTTTCCATGTCATCAAAAATCGATTTTTCCAGTGGATCTTCTGTATCTCAGGCCCAGTATGATATCTGCTTATCGTCCCCTGGAAAGCGTGCTCGATGACGCTTTTAGGTTCGCATAGGCTCTTCCACCCCATTTTCCATGCCCGCCAGCATATATCGCCGTCTTCTCCGTAAAACGGCCGAAATAGAACATCAAACCCTCCCAGCTCCAGAAATTTCTGCCGGTCGTAGGCAGAATGGCCTCCGGAAACGCAAAATGTCTCGCATTCACGCATTGATTTGTTTAGAAAAGTTTCATACCAATACCAAAATATGCCCCATCGGAATTTTACCAAAGCGATCTTTGTATTTTCCGCCGGTTGATTTTCGCACATTGCCGAAGTTTCTGCCGTTTCCGCCGAAGCAACGGCAAATGTATCCTTTTTATTAAAATGCGCGATGACCGGTTCCAGGAAGCCTCTGCAGACTTTTACATCCGAGTTCAGAAGATATATTATGCCGGCGGCAGCTTCTTTTGCGCCGGCATTGCAGGCATAAGCAAAGCCATGGTTTTTACCGAGCGTGATAAGCCTGATTTGCGGAAAATTATCGTGTATGAATGAAACGCTGTCATCGTTGGAACCATCATCTACAATAATAACTTCATAATCTTTCGAAAAAGCGCTCTCGTCAAGCCGGGAAAAGAGTATTGGCAGGTTTTCCCTCAGAAGTTCTTTGCCGTTATAATTAGGTATAATGACGCTTACTTTTATACTCATAGTTTTTCCCCGTAGACGATCAAATGGTGGCCCAGTGACGGGTACCTGCGGCCGAGATCTTTCCTTATATTTAGGAAAAACCGCAACGGCAGTTTTGGTATAGGCATATAATCGCTTGTCAAAGCGATTATTTTGAAACCGGCTTTATTCATAAGGGCGGTGAGCGATTCGCGGTTAAAATACTGCTTGTGGTCGGGGGAAGATAGTCTTTTTTCCTGCCCGATTAACCGGAACATCCTGGATCTTATGCTGCCTAAGTTGGGAACCGATATGATAAACTCACCACCCGCTTTCAAGGCCCTTTTTCCCTCTTTTAAGGCCGCCAGTGGCTCTTCAAAATGCTCGAGGACCTCTTCCCATATAATCAGGTCAAACGACGCATCGGGAAATTCGAGCTTCAAGGCGTCACATGTCTTAAAATTAACTTTTGCTGAATACTTTTTAGCTCCTTCCGCCGCCTTAATTATGTCATCGCGGTTTCTGTCTATTGCCGTGACGTTATGTCCGCATAGCGCCAGGTAACTCGACAGGATACTCCGTCCGCACCCTATCTCTAAAATATCTTTTTTCCCGGAAATAAACGGCAACATCGCTTCTTTACGCAAATAGCTTTCAAGCTGCCGCGAAAGATCGGCATCAAACGACCCCACTATCATGTCAAAAAGTTCCCGGTTCTCAATCTCGCTTCTCCGACGTTTCGCTCTTCCCGTACCCAGCCTATAAATAGCGCTATATTTGTCCAGCATTTTTTCAAGCGTAAATTTCTCCCGCCAGGTTGACCTTGCGTTATTACCCATAACCTTTCTTTTATCCGGATTTTCAAAAAGATGCAGGACTTTTTCCGCCAGCATAGCCGCATCCTTAGGCGGAACTACGAATCCATTGATACCGTTCATCACTATCTCGCAATTACCGCCGATATCCGTAGCTATCATCGGAATGCCCGCTGATGCGGCTTCTGTCAAAGTCACCGGCAATCCCTCCTTTAGCGCAGATGGTTGCGCGAAAACATCCGCTATGCCAAGAAAATCCGTGACATCGCGTTTTGATCCTGCAAATAGTACGATATCTTCTAAATCCAAATTTTTTGCCTTTGATTGCAGGACTTCTCTTGCCGGGCCGTCACCTACAATAATATATTTGATACCGGGAATGCGGTGTCTTAGCATCGAAAGCGCTTCGATCGCGTAATTATGGCCCTTGTGCTCCACCAGCCGGCCTACACTCAATACGACAAAATCCGTATCTTTAATGCCGAGCTTTTCGCGTATTTTCTTACTATCTTCCGGGCTTACGGGTTCTATTTTTCCGGAGCTATTATGCACTATGCTTACCCTGGAGGATGGTATTCCCATAAATTCGACGACTGATCTTTTTACGGCATCAGAAACCGCCGCAAAGTGCGTTATAAAATGGCCCAAAAACCTAAACTTCAGCCTGTCTTTTTGCCCTTTGTCATAATAACAATTTCCGCAAGTCGCTATTCTGATCGGTATCCCCGCTAAAAATCCGATTATTGTTCCCCAAATAATCGAAAAAAAACCATGTGAATGAATAACATCAAATCTTCTTTCTTTTAATGCCCTTGTAAGGCGCATAAGGCATCCTATGTCAAGGCCGCCTTCATGATAGAAAGGCCTGACCGTAATTCCCGCCCGTTCGATATCTTTCGCCAATTCGCCCTTATCTTTTAAGCACCAGACTTCCTGGTAATATTCGCTTTTATCCAGATTCAACGCGATATTTTTTACGATGATCTCCAGGCCGCCCATGTTGAGCGTCTCTATGAACTGACAAATTCTTACCATATTTTTAAGTCTTTCCTTGTAACAATTCAGCCATCAGAAGTGCTGCTACAGTAGCGGAGGTTTAAACCTCCGCTACGATGCGCGTCATCGCCATCCGACTTTATAGACTAAGATCTTCGGTTCGAGTGAACTTTCATAGGCCATATTAAGACAACCGGGCCTTTTTTCCAAAATAGGTCTTAAATAAATATCGAAGTTTGATTGTTTCTTGCCGGCGATTGTCAAACCGACTTTGTCCATTACTATATAACGTACATCATTTTCTTCGATTGTGTTAATAGCGCCCGCTGCGCCGCCTCTTTGCCTTAATGGGACTCCTTTCCTTCCGGAATACAGATACATACCTGCTATATCCCACGACATAATAATCGCGTCCGGCGGCGTATGCGCTCTTATCCACTCAACAGTCTCGAAAAATGACCCGCTGGATTCTTTTCCGGATACCCCCCTGATCTCTTCAACGTTTCCCATAATAAGTCCAAAAAACAGGGCGAAAACTACTATTTTTCCCGCGAACATTATCCTGGGTTTTTTAAAAAAAATCAGCAGATAAATAAGAAAGAACGGGTATATCGGAATAAGAAAGCGCTCGTCATGATAAGTCCAGAATATAAGGACCGCGCAGTAAATAAATACGTATATCTCGGCGAGGCCCACCCCCTTCCGACGCACATAGTTGAAAAAAGCCGCGATAAAAAGTAATGAAAATACCGAGCTTAAAAATACCTTAACCGGAAATATCAAGTTGCCGAAAGTTATATCTTTAAAGCACGGAAAGAATATGAGATCGGCTGTAACTTTGCCGATATAATACTTGATGTTTGCGAGCGCCCTTAAAAAAATATCCGAAACTGTTATCGTCCCAAGCGAAAGATTATAGGGATTTCTCATCATGAATACGGTATTATAGCCGGAATCGTATTTAAGGACATGAATAACCCATGGCAAAATACTCAATCCCAGCAATATGACAACCGGGAGATATTTGCGCTCCTTACGCATTAAAAGATAAATAATCAGCGAAATATACAAAAATAAGCCGGCCGTCCTGATATAATATCCTGCTATTATGGCGAGGACGGCTAATAACACTTTTGTATATGTTAATTTGCCTCCTTTATTAAGGAGAAATACGGCTGACAGGGAAAATAACATATACGGGGCGTCCGTTATAAGCATATTTGTTAAATGAACGAAGAGCGGATTCAGGGCGAAAAGTAAAAAAGCGAATATCAGATCCTTTCCGTCTAAATACTGACGCAGGAGCCCGGCTAAGGGAACCAAGGAGAGCGCGACCATTGCCATTGTTAAAATCCGGAGTAATAAGAGATTATCGCCAAAAATCCTTATAGCCGTTGAAAGTAAAAAAGGATAACCCGGAGGGGATATACTATCGATTTGGGGCCGCGGATAGTAGTGATCGACATATCCTTTGCCCGCGGCGATAGAGCGGCCTAACAGCAAATATGAAGCCGAATCAGCCCTTATCCATATCTCATGCGAAAGGAAAGACGCATAGTATATAGTAACGGCGATTATCGCGATTACTAAATATTTCGTTATCTTCATTTTACCGTTTCCTGGCCAGAACGGCCCAGCAGATAGCGTCTCTTTTATCGATCTTATCGCCGACTTTACCTAATATATAAAATGTTATAGACATCGGCAGGCAGGCCGCCGTGGCAGCCCTTTCAGCCCATCTCAAGGATAAAACCGGCTTTAAAAAAATCGCTACGGCATTCCAAAGAACATCGACAAGCCTTTGGCCTGTAAGCGAAAATACGCCGCCTATCCGCTCTATCGCCGATATTTCAAATTCGCTCTTTTCCAATAAATATCTTATGCCGTATTTGGTAAACCTGAAGTAATCATAAGGTTCATAGTGAAGGCACCACTCCTGCGGGACCGTCAAATACAGATACCCGCCCTTCTTCAATACTCTATTTATCTCTTTTATCCCGATTTCGGGCTCGGCAAGGTGCTCGAGAACTTCGGCGCACAATACTCCGTCAAAATATCCTTCAGAAAACGGTATCTCCTTGATATCGCCTATGACATCGGGCTTTATTTCCGCATTAATGTCCATGCCTATATATTCGCGGCATTCTCTTAAATAACTTCTGTATGGTTGCGCGCCGCAACCTATATCAAGGACCCTCCCCCCAAGATAGCGCGAATACTTCTTCAGCATGTTACGCTGTAAATCCTTGATTATGAAAAACAAAGAAGTTAACAACACAGCTTTTTCCTTTCTAATGAGGCTGAGGCTGCCCTTTTAGATATTGTATATACTCATCCCAAATCAATCTGATACATCCTTTGAAATATCCAAGTTCGCGCGGCCTGCGGAAAATATAATGCGAAGCGGAAAGAATGCTCCAAACTATTATGGTATTTAAAACTAAACCGAATATGAGCGCCGCAACTCCGAATGAGCCGTAATGTTTTTCGAAAAATAAAAGCTTGCTCCTCAGTTTCCATCGGTCGCACTGTAACGCTGCCTGCTTATAGCTCTTGTTGCCGTAATGGACGACCTTTATGTCCGGCACAAAATATATCTTACCGCGCGCCTTCTTTATGCGGTAGCACAGGTCTATCTCGTCATAATACATGAAAAAACGTTCGTCAAAAAACCCGATCTTATCCAGTGTCTCCTTTCTGACCAAGAGGCACGCGCCGTAAGGAACGTCAATTTCCCTCATGCGGTCATGGCTCCAAAAACCCATCTTATACCTGTTGAAAAAGCCGCTGTACGGAAAAATGGCGTCAAGATACAAATTCTCCATTAAATCCGTAAATGGCGACGGGAAATACCTCGAGCTGTGCTGCAGCGAGCCGTCGGGAAATACTAATTTACACCCTAACGCGGTAACTTCCGGATGCGCGCCCATAAATTCGGCCATCATCTTTAGTGAATTCTCTATAAGCTCCGTATCCGGGTTTAGGAAGAGAATATAGCGGCCGGCGCATTTATTCAGCGCGAGATTATTAGCTCTGCTAAATCCCAGGTTTTCCTGATTTGCTATCAGCCGGACTTGCGGAAATTCCTCCTTTACCATAGCGGCCGTATTATCGGAAGAATTATTATCCACTACAAAGACCTCGAAATCCAGCCCCTCGGTAAATCTATATATCGAGCTCAAACACTTTCGTAAAAAATCCTTGACATTCCAGCTTACTATTACGACGGAAATATCCATTTTTTGGTGCCTATTTTTTGACAGCTATTTACTTTACGGCGACGACTTGAATCTCCTCTCCGCGCTCACGGCCTAAGCGGCACAATAACAACTCTTTTAAGACGAAGCCGCGCCATCCGTCCTGAGATGCGGCATCACCAAAGTCCACTATTCCTTTCTTGCGGATCGATACGCTTTTGTCATATACATATTTCGCGGTTTTTGGCAGCGTCTTAATACGGAAATTCTTAAAAGAGCTTTTCCCGAAAATGGCTGAGATGCTTTTGGCCGAGAAAGTAAAAAAATGCCTCGGGGGATCAAGCGGTACCCAGTTCTTATTAAAGATGCTATGGCCCAAGCTGCCGGCATTAGGCATATTGAGGATCAGCCGGCCGCCTACTTTGAGAATCCTGAAACATTTTTCGATTGCGGAAATCGGATCCGGCAGATGTTCTATTACATGGTACATTGTGACCTGGTCCGCGACAGAGTCTTCTATCATTACTTCCGGAAACGTACCCCGTAAGACCGGGACGCCTTTTTTTTCCGATAAACCGGCAGATATAGGATCCAGTTCTATCCCGAGCACATTCCATCCTATCTCTTGCATTATCTGTAAATATTCTCCCTTTCCGCACCCAACATCAATAATAAGGCCGCCCGGATTAAAATATGCGAAGCGCTCGCCTAAATCGTATATTATCCTCGACCCCAGAACCGGTATATTTGCCAGTAGGTGGCCAAACCCGCAAAACAGATGCCTTTTATGAAGGTGCCGGTAGCCGTAATGGCCGCAAAAAACATTCTTTCTTAAAAAACCTTTCAGTAGGGCCAGCGGTTTCCCTCCCAAACCTGATTCTGTCTCATGTCGTTCGGTGTGAAAATAATTAGTGTAACATTTGTAGATATCTTCTGTCTTGGGCCGCGGGTCAAGCCATATCAACCCGCATACAGCGCACCGTTTGAAGTTAAACCTCTGCTCTATGCCAAAAACGCGGTCTTTAAGATCCGTGTAAAGCTCCTCGCCCTTTATCCCGCAGACAATGCATTTTGGAAATTCTTCCAGATTGATCATGTTTGTGCCGCCGGCCCGCTTAGAAATTCTTTAACCTTATTCCGCGCAATATCATCCAGCCCCCATTTCCACACTATACATGCGTATATAACAAAGACAGCAAATATTCCGGCTATATTTAGCGGGTCGATAAGACGCAACCCGAGGTTCCTGAGGCGCCAAAATAGAAAAACCGAAACTAACAAAGGCGGCAAACCTCTATAAAAAAGTCTGCCGTACCACGCCAGGATGCGCTCTTTTAGCAGGATAGACGCTGCTATGTGCAAACACAAGGTATCAAATATCACGCGTATAAGCCACGCAAACGCGGCGCCATAAACGCCGAATTTACGTACCAGCATCCACGCCGCCGGAATGTATATTACGGCCTCTATCAGATTAAATGCGGCCGGCATATATGGCTTCCCCGTACCCTGCAGGAAGGATAGCGAAGGCCAGGCTATTACATTGATCAGCCCGGCAGCCAAAAGAATAGTAAGTATGCCAGTCGATTTTTCCGCAAAATCGCTTCCGAGCCACACTGCGAAGAACGGCCTGCCGAAGATGACAAAAAATGCCATGAACGAAGCATAGCAGAAGAATATATAGAGAGCGCTTCTGTAATGGAGGTTTTTATTTATCTCTCCGGCGTCGATATTACCGAAATAACTGAACGTCGGAAAAAGCACGGATGAAACCGCGGAAGGTATTACCGCGAGCCTGCTCACTATCGAATAAGGGACCGAGTAATACGTAAGGGCGGACATTGGCCTGAATATAGTCAAAAATATCTTTTCTATGTTCATCAATATAGGGACGATGACGTTGGATACCGCTACCATCCCGCCGAACTTAAGCAGATATCTTATTGTGGCAATGTCTCCCGCGGGCTTGACTATAAAAGGCAGCAGCCTCTTCACGTGCCCCCAATAAATAAAAATGCCGGCTATCTGCACGGCGATCCCGGAAACAACTATGGCCTCCAAAGAAAACCCGCACTTAAGGAGTGTGACTGTGGCCGCAATTTGCGCGGTGCAGAGCATTATGCCTGTGCGGTTTAATATATCGAACCTTCCCAGCGCTTTCATGACGTGGCTGGTCACGCCCAGGAGCATGGATATGAAAAACCCGAAGGCGCTTATTTTTAATACGAGCATGGAAAGCTCTTTAAGCGGCGGTGATACCTTAAGAAACCTGCTGACAAAAATATGGGCAAACCCGGTGATCAGCGCGGCGCCTAACAGGCCCAATAAAAAATAGGCAAGCAGGCACGACCAAAATATCTTCCTTATGTTGACCTCGTCTTTAGCGGCCAGATATTGCGCTATATATTTTATAGTCGCTGCGCCCAATCCGAGATCTAAGATCCCGAAATACCCGATGATGACGCCGATAAGCGCGTAGAGCGCGTAGATCTCCACGCCCAGGCTATGGATTATAAACGGCATAGCAAGAAGCGTAATGATGAACATCCACGCTTCTCCCGAAAAATTCCAGATAATACTAGAAATCAACTTATGCGATAAACTATGCCTTGTCTTAACTTTATCGTCCATTATTTGCATACCTTAAAAATGGGGACAGATACTATTTTTCCGTACTTCTTTTTCTGCGAAAAATAGTATCTGTCCCCATTTTCCGTCCCCATTTTCCATTTTCACGCAGGAGTATTCTCTGCGGCCTTCTTTTTCTGCTCAAGTAATTTCGGCAACGATAAGACAATAGCCGCTATAAACCAAAACGGTTCCATTATACGTATTATTATAAACGTATTTGTGCTCAGTGCCTGAATGAGCAACCCTGCAAAGCCGGCTAAAAACCCCACTGTCAAGCCGATAGCGAACTGATTCTCTCTTACAATATCAAGAAGTAATACCCGCCAACCTTCTTTAAAAAGACTGACAATCACCCAGATAAAAAGCATCAATCCTATTAATCCGGATTCGCAAAGCGTCAAAAAAAACTGGCCGTCTATAAAAAATTTTGAGACACCATGGCCGAATATGGGACTTTCCGGAAATCTCGTAGATAATACATATTTCCAACTTTCGAGCCGGGCCTTGGGCGATTCTTCAAACTCAACGGCAGGGGGGCCTTCTTCGCTTTCCTTTAAAGTAACAGTCTCCGTTATCCTATTTCTGATCATAGCCGGCATAGTCGCCGCATACAAGAGCGAAATAGCGATTAATACATAGACTAAAAGGTATTTTCTCGATAAGAAAATCAGCGCGATGAGCATGGGCAAAAAAGCCAGATATGACCCCCTGGACAGCGTATACGCAAATGCCTTAAACATAAGCGCGGCCAGGCCGGCCAGGGATACCTTTAAGATCGGATTTTTTAGGTATATTAATAAACCCGTCGAAATAGCTATCAGGAAAAGCAGATATCCTCCCAGGGTGCCTGCCTGACCGCCGCCCCTGGTTTCCACAGGAGGCGCTGTCCTAAAAAATGTGTAACCCGCTTCATGCATTTTGTTGATGTATGAGTTTGCGTAAAGTGATACAAAAAGGGCGGTTAAGAGAAATACCAGGATAAATATCTTTGCCTGACCAAGGGTTTTCATATAGTTCTTGACTATTAAAAAGAACATAAAATACTCAAAATATTTGAGGATGGAAAAAAAACTGAGTACCAGATCTATCTCGCTGACTATGGAAGCAAAGATAGTCGATAAGATGCAGGCAAATATATATAAAAAAAATGGCCGGGTGAGCCGAGTCTGAAATACCGGGTATATCTGCTTAGTAAAAACGGCCCTTGCAAACCAGGCAAGGATAACGATAAGTAAGAATACATCTTCTATTCTTACAGTTATTTCCCTGGTAGCGGCCATGCCCAAAATCAGATCCGGGGAAAAAAGAATAGAAACTATGATGATGACGAATCCTATATTCGGTTCGATTATGCTGGGGATAAATATAAGGAAAAAAATTATTATGCCGACAATTTTAATATCAAAATTTTCGCTTATGGTAAGCAGGGCTATGGTGAGACCTAAGATCGCGATCAGAATATATATTAATTGCCTGCTCACGAATTATGATCCTTCAAAAATGGAATCCTGAATAGCCGGAAAATCCTGTTTTGATAAATCTATTATATTTCGTTCTGTGGTGAGTTTACCGGAAGCATCGCGGATAATTATTACGACGGGCCGCAATGGGAATCCGGGTTGGACGCTGGTAACTCTGGCCAATTCCTGCGTATCTAACTTCACGATGCTTCCTATGGGATAGATGGACATCTTATTGATGAAGGCCCTCAGGACATCCGGGTCGAAAGAATCTTTTAAGGTGCCGAGAATATATCTCATTGCCTTATGCGCATTAATCCTTTCGCGATAAGGCCTGTCATTCGTAATCGCTTCGTAGGTATCCATAAGGCCCAGTATTTTCGCGTAAGGATTGATGTTGTCTCTTTTAAGACGGCCGGGGTAACCCTTCCCGTTTGTCCTCTCATGATGCATGTGAATAGTCTCTTTTACCGCTTTATTGATCACGCTGATCTTGTCGACAACCTTCATGCTCCTTGAGACATGGCTCTTGATCAGGTCATGCTCTTCTTCGGTAAGTTTTCTGGGCTGGCCCGAGACCTCCCTCAAGGTATCGAGTCCTATGTCGTAAAATATGCTCGCTAACCCCAGATGGCTCAGTCTGGACTTATTAAACCCCATGCTCATTCCGACAACAGAGGATAAGAGTAAAACATTTACTATGTGATACGGAAGATGATATTCGTCTTTTCTTTTTTCGTAAACGTTCTCCAGAATATTATCCCCCAGAATTAGCTGATTGAAGATATCGTCTAAAACGCCGTATATTCCTTCCATATAAGGCTCAAGGTCTTCCTTGAGCCGTATCTTCTGCAGCAGACTCTTTACTACCTCCACGGCGTTTTCATATATCTCGCCGGCCTTTGTTACATTATCCACGCCATGGAGCTTCACCGCGTCAATAAGTTTTTTAGATACTAACGAATAGTCTTCAACTTGCGCCTTTTCTTCTTTTTTGGACTCTCGCGTAATGATGCCTTTAGGAAAAGATACGCGCAGATCAACGGGTTTCTTCTCTTCCGCTTTTTCCGTTTTCTCCGGCGAAAGGACATCCTCCTTAACCGTATTCTCTTCCTTGATATCTGGCTGGTCAGTCGGAACCTTGCCCCTTAATATATCATACATTCTTGGCATCTGCGAAAACCTCCCTGCTCAAGTCAGATACAACTTTTTCAACCAGCTCCTTTTTGATCTCTTTCGCTTCCTGCCCGAAGCCTATTAAAAGGCTCATGTCGCAGACATTGTTTGTCTTGCGCGGTAATCCTTTGGAATACCCGTAGATAATATCTATCGCCTCTTTCGTAAATATCTCGTTTTTGGCGCCGGCAACGGACATGCGATGCTTTATATATTCTTCCGTTTCCTTGTCATCCAGCGCCGAAAGATGATATTTTACGCTGAGCCTCTGCTCCAATTGCGGGATGGCCCTGACCTTCTGCAGCAACTCCGGCTGGCCGATGAGCACCAGCGTAATCAGGAATTTGTTGTTCAGCTGAAAATTTAAAAATAACCTGAGCTCCTCAAATGTCTCCTTGTTCTTGATAATCTGCGCCTCGTCGATTAGTATTACGTTTTTTTTTCCTTCCGAGTGATTTTTGTAAATTATATCCTGCATCATATGCAGGATCTGAGGCTTGCTCCCGGAGGCGTGCTCATTCTTCAGCTGATAGATTATCTCCTGAATAAATTGAATAGGCGTAAGCTGAGGGTGTATTATAAGCGCGACTTCATACATCTTGTTTTTTATAAGCTCATCTATGACGATCCTGCTTAGGACGGTCTTCCCGGAGCCGTATTCCCCGGTTAACATCGCGGCGCCCTTTCCTTCTTTTATGGCGTATAGAATCCTCGTAAGCGCCTCTTCATGCTTTTTGGAATAATACATAAAGTGCGGATCGGGTGTATTTTCGAAAGGTTTTTCGGTTAATCCCCAATAATTTTCATACATTATCCCCACCTCCCTTTTGTTCCGAATCAGGAACTGTTTTGTCTTCTTTAGTACCGTAATAATATTTTTTGTTGTAATAGTAATACGTATCTATGCCTATCTCCGGCGTAACGTTGTTTAAGACTACTCCCGAAAGAGAATTTTTGCCTTTTATGCTTTCAATCTGGATCTTTCCGCGCCGCAAGGCCAGTCTTGATGTAAAACCCGCTCTGTATACCAACAGCACGCCGTCAACCTTAGGGAGCAATAAAGAAGGTTCGCTCACCGCTAAAACAGGAGAAGTATCTATGATAACTATATCATATTTCTCCCTGAAATAATTGAGGGTTGTGGCCATTTCGCTTGAATTAAAGACGCTTACGATATTGGGAAGAGTAGAACCACTCGTTACTATGTTCAGATTATTCAGCCACGGTTTATCAATAACGTTATCCACTTTGGTCGTTCCCAGAATTATATCCGTCGCGGTCTTTACGGCGGCATCGGCGCTAATCTTGCCCGCCACTATGTCTGTCAAGCCGTTTTCTTTAGTCTTAAGGCCAAAACTTTTGTGTATATGCGCCCTTCTTACGTCACAGTCTATAACAAGCACCTTATGGCCCATCTGCGCCATTATTACCCCTAAAGTGGAGGCTACAACGGTCTTGCCTTCCTCGGGCTTGCAGCTGGTTATCATTATTATCTTATTCTTGATCTTGCCGCCTTTTCCGAATAAGACCTGCAAATTAACGCCTAACAAGCGGAACGCCTCCAAAAAAAGCGAGGTGCTGTCTGTTTTTGTGAATTCAAGTATCGCGAGGGGTTTTGTCGGGAAGCGCCTCTTGCGTTTGCCAAAAAACCATCCCCTCCTTTTTTTGCTTTTATCTTTATCTTTATCTTCATCTTCGTCATCTTTATGCTGCTCGCTGCAATAAGGGATAATGCCCAAGACGCTGACCTTTATAAAATTTTCTACGTCGTCCACCCTGCCTATGGAGGTATCAAGATGTTCCGCCATCAATGCCGTAGTAACCGCCAAAATAATCCCGAGCAGTATTCCCACCATGTAGTTTCTCGGCTTATTCGGATAATATGGCTCCCTCGGAGTAATCGCGGGATTGACTATGATTATATTATCGATCTTCTCCGCCTCTTTAATCAGGGCCTCCTGCAGCTGTTTCTTCAGCGATGAATATAAGGTCTCATTGATCGCTATGTCTCTCTTGAGGATGCCGTATTCGAATTCCTCCTTGGGTATGTTCTTCAGCTCGGCCTTCAACGCCCCTATTTCCTCCCTTATGCTGATGACGTTCGGATGGTTCTCCGTGTATCTTCCCAATAGGTCTGCCAGTTTGTTTTCCAAGTCAGCTATCCTCTGGACCATCCCCACCGCCAAACCCACGGCACCCTGCGTGGTCAGGGTATTAAGCCTTTCTTCCTGTTCCTTCAATTTAGCGGAGACGTCCATGAGTGTCAGCTCGATAAAAACACTTACGTTGTGGGCCTGCTGATTTTTCTGCTCCGCGTTTAATTTTTTAAAGACATCGGCTATCTTATTCGCGATATCGGTTGCTTTCTGGGGGTCTTCGAACTGAGCATATAAACGGATCATGCTGCTTCTTTCTATTTCTGTCGCCGTGACCTTGCTGTTTATATCGCTGATGCTTTGTTCTCTTTTTAACTTATCAGTTTTGTCGTTTATCCATCCCAATTCCTCAGCAGCCGATTCTATGACGGGCCTGCTCACAAGCTGTTTCGCATAATCGGATACCGGCACATCCTGTTCGCCCCAATACCGCACAGCCGCGGGAAAGACCAGTTCGGCCGGCATAGAACGCAACGGTTCCACTCTTATCAGGACAGTTGTCCTGTACATCGGCACCTGAAGCGATGTATAAAAGAAAACGGCTAAAAAAATCGTTGAGAAAGCGATGATGATTTCCCATTTTCTTTTTATGAACATTGTCCATAGATCTCTGAGGTTTAACTCGTATATCTGTTCCATATTTTTGTTATTTAGTCGTCCTTATGCGCTTTAATGTTATTCGCTGCCGCCTGCGGCGGCGTCTATGTGCTTATACCATGTTACGATGTCGGTCCTCAAGGGGAAGAAACTCATGGCAGTATTGATTGAGGGCTGCAGATCGTCTAAGAATTGATTGAAGTTAGAGATAAATCTCTTAGGCACATATACGACATCATTAGGCATGAGGACCACATCTTTTTTAGACGTGCCTTTATGGATAACGCGGAACATGTTGACCCTGACTACTTTAGGATTAGGGGTTATATTGTCATGCACAACTATGATGCTGTCGGTCCGCGCTTTGTCGGTAAAGTCGCCGGCCAAAGCCACTGCCTCGATGAGGTTGATGCCCCCCTGGTAGGTATATATTCCGGGATATCCGACCTCGCCCAATACGATTATCTTATTACCGGTGAATTTCTTCATGACAACGGAAACTCGCGTATCTTTGACATATTTAGAAAGCCCTTCGCTCATCTTCGACTCTAGCCGCGCAAGCGTCAATCCGGCGGCTTTGAATCTACCGATAAGGGGATAAGAGACTTCGCCGTCAGGGCCTACGGTAATCTCCTTGGGAGGATTCTCAAGCACATTCTTTTGCGGGCCGAGGCCTCCGAACTCCTTTACCATGATCGACACCCTCGGATATTTAACATATGCTGCAAGCGCATCGCGCATCGTCGTTTCAAGCTGCTCTATTGTCAATCCTGCGGCCCGAAATCTTCCTATAAGAGGGTATGATATTTTTCCGTCAGGGCCCACTATGATATCTTTACTCAGGTCAGGATTCTGCCATACGTATATCTCGAGGCTGTCGCCCGAAACTATAACATAATCGTTGATTTTAGAAATGCTGTCGGTTTTGGAAGCTTCGTCGGCGGCTGGCGCGGTTTCCGTTGATCCGGGAGCCCGCCACAGGAAAATCTCCATGCTGTCGCCGGGGGCGACAAAATATTCGATGGGTGCGCTTCCTTCAAGAGCGGCAGTCTGATCGGCGGCTAATGAACCGGAGCGGGTGCGGAGATATTCGTTGCTTTTGGCCAAAATGTGATGAGGGGTCCCCAATATGATTAAATTAGAAAGTAGGCAGATAACTGCTAATTTCCATCTATTTTTCATTTTTAAATGGACGGCTCCTCCATAATACATATATGAGCGTAAATCCTAAAATGTAGTATTCACAATATTATATACGAATTAGCGTAAGAATTCAATACTTAATGCATTAAAATTTGATTTGCGGGACAAAGAATCTTTTTAACGCATTTACGGGCCTTAAGAGATAGTGGCCAACCCTCGCGCGGGATTTCTCCGGACAAAAGACTCTTTTTAAAACAGCGAGATACTCCTTGGCCGAGTCCGCCTCGAAACATTCCAATAAGACATAGCTGAGGAAAGAATCCAGGAGTTTCCTTCGGAATGAATTACTTTTCAATATTACCTTCTCGTTTGCGAATGTCCGGATAAAAATTCGCTTCGTCCGGGAAAGCCCCATGCTGAGCGCCGGATATTTCGGCATTTTCCATCCGAAAAGTTTGCTATTCAGCGTTAGGCAAGCGTAGAGTGAGCCGCGCATATTCCAGTCTTTTGCTTTCTTAACCAGCGAATCCCAGTCGATTTGGTCTTGATATTTTTCGATAAGCCGGTTTATATCGCAGATATATTTCAGTTTTCTAAAAGAATCGCTGTTGACAAGGTGCGCGGCGAGATACAATAAAAGCTCCTCCGGTTCAAAGTCAAGGTATTGCGCGCCATCCGGCATCATGTTTTCCGTGCCGCGCCATAAACCTTCTATCCTGCCGGGCGAACGTACCATCATAGTGATATCCCAATGTAGCTCCACCATTTTTTGATGCGGTTTATGAAAGGCATAATACCACCTATATTCTTCCCTTTCGTCGACAGGCGTAAAAGAATACCCCATATCCTCCAGGATGCGGCGGCCGCGCTCTTTATCTTTTTCCCTGACGAGTAAATCGACGTCGACGCTTTGATCGCGGCTCGTGATGTCGCCGTACAGCTTTTCGGCGAGAGCAATGCCCTTAAGCGGTATAACTTCTACGCCTCTTTCCCTGAAAGCGGCGAGGATCCTTATCAATTCCTCTTTGTAATAATCGTTGGCAGCGGCGGTGGTCAAGTAGGATACGCGGAGATGGTGCAATGCTTTTTTTTCCGCATCGTTTGACGGCGTGTAAAATTTCAGGGATTGGTAGGCGAGGGAGGCGACGCTTTTTTCGCGCGCTACTTGGACAAGATATTCAAAATCTATTCCTTCTTTTATCAGCCTGAGAATCTCTTCTTCGCGGCACCTTGCGTCGCTTCTGACGGAGACGAAGAGCAATTTCTCCGCGCGCAGTTTTAAAATAGGGACAGATACCATTTTTCCTCTTGCTTAAAATATTTAAAATGGGGACAGATACTATTTTTCCTCTTGCTTAAAACTAGGGACAGATAAAAATAGTATCTGTCCCCATTTTATCCTATTTTATCTGGTTCGCGAATAATTCTATGTATTTTATATCATTGTCCGCTAACCCGGCGTGACTGCCTACAGACATCTCGCCCGGCCCTTTAAAGAAATAGACTGCGTCCATCTTTCTGACGGCGGAGGAGCGGTGGGAGATCATAATAAAAGTCATACGAGGGTGTCGCCGTCTTATATTATCGATTATCCTCTCTTCCGTGTTGGAATCTAACGACGAGCAGGCCTCATCCATGATCAATATCTTCGGCCGTTTTGCGAGCGCGCGCGCAATGGCTATCCTCTGCTTCTGGCCCTGCGATATCTTAGAAACGATATCGCTTAGCATCGTATCGTAGCCGGCGGCAAGGCTCGTTATAAATGAATGTATTTCTGCCAGTTCCGCTGCCTCGATCATGGCTGATTCGCCAATCTTTGAGCTGTCGCCAGTGATAATCTCTCTGATACTCCCGCTCCATATAAACGGCGATTGAGGCGCAAGGCCGATCTGGTCGTAAATTGACTTAAACTTCATTTCTCTTACGTCGCAATCTTCCAGAAGGACCTTACCGGCATTTACGTCATATAGACGCAGAATAAGGTTGGCAATTGTCGTCTTGCCGCACCCTGACGGGCCTACAAGGGCTATCTTTGTTTCGGGTATAATTTTAAAATCCATCTTATTAAGAATGTGCCTCTTGCCGTCGTAGCCGAAGCTAACTTGCCGGAACTCTATCCTGCCCCCCGAAAATTCCACGCGCCTCGCACCGTCCTTTTCTTTTACGTATATCTCCTCGTCCAAAAGTTCCGCTACGCGTTCCAATGAGATGCGGTTCAGGATTATGCGCTGCAATAAACCGAAAAGCGACGTATACGCCCCCAATCCCTGCGATATGTAGGCTACGACGGCGCCGAGCGAGCCGAGTGAGAGCTCCCCTTTTATCACTAATAAAGTCCCGACAAATCCCACTAATCCAAAGAATAATTTGTTTGATATTTCGGACAAGGCGTCCGAAAAGGATTCCAGTCTTGAAGTCTCAAGGTCCGTCCTGACGCTGTCGGCAAATGCCCTGAAATATCTTCTGATCATCGCCGCGATATTTCCCGATATCTTTACGAAATAGATCTGGGAGAATATCTGGGTAAGTATCCTGGACATCTCCCAGCTGTCCCTGTGCGACGCCCTGGCAAGCTCTTCATTCTTTTTCGTGAAAAAATAGATCTGGGCTATTAACGCAAACTGATAGATCAAGATAAGCAATAACAGCTTGCTATTTATCATAAAAATTATAACCGTTATCGCGCTTAATTTCAGAACGGCTTTTATTAATTCCGGCAAGGTGTTGGCTATTATATTGGCAGAGGCGCTGACATCGGCGCTTATCCTCGATACGCACTCGCCCACAGACGTGTCCTGAAAAGACGCGATAGAAAGACGCTGTATCTTTCTGAATACGTCTCTTGCGAGCATTACCCTGATCTTACGCGTAATGCTCGCCTTGATCCACGCATTGCCTTTATCCGATACGAGGCGCAGCACATATACGGCGCCGCCTATTATCGTGAATTTGAAAAAGAGCGCCATGTTCTTGGCAAGGATGCCGTTATCAAGCACTATCTTTCCCAGATAAGGGGTAATGAGCGAAAAGAGTATGGAAACGCTTCCGGCTATAAGCATGACTGATTCGGCCTTCCAGTGCCGCCTAAGATAGCCGTTAAATCTGAAGAAAAGCCGGAAGGCGTCTTTCACTGTGTGTATGTTTATTTTCGTATATTCCTTTTTAGGGCCGAGCAACGCTTATCTCCTTGTCCAGTTCGCGCCAGAAATCGCGCGTCTTTTCGAATTCCATCTCATAGGCGGGGATTCTTTTCGTAAAATCAGCTGCGGTAAAAAATATCTTCTTGGCTAGCGATCTTTTTGTATAGATAAGAAAATGGATGTGGCTAGAGAGCATTCTCATCAACGCATGCTCGGGCTGCAACGATTTGAATGATATCCTATCGGATTTTTTGATGAAAAATATCGCGGCAATTTCGCCCTTTGCGCCTCTGCCGGGTCTTATAAACGATGACTGCTTCCATGGGGTTGAAAAGGCATAATAGTGATTGCCGGCTTTTCTCACCGCTATGATATCATCGCCGAGGACCTTGTACCGCTTTGAAAGACGCGCTATCGTTGATTTGCCGGCTCCCTGCACTCCGAAGAACAGAAATGCCTTTCCGTCTTTGACTACCGCTGCCGCGTGCAAAAGCATGCCTTTATTCAATGCAAGAAGCTTGGAAAAAGCGTACGATATTAATCTGCTGTATGAATATATGTTATCGGCTGGATATCCGGAAGATAGTTTACTAAAACTGTAGGCGCGCTTTGAGGTTTTTCTGCTTTTAAGTACGAATAAATTTAACGTCGGCTGTTTGAAGAGATTGTCGCGATTTTTTACCCTGAGAGACAAACCGGCTATTTCGATCACAACATCTTCTTTTTCCATCCTTAGGCGCCGGTTGAGCCGTTTGTACAGCCAGGGCCTAAAGGCGAACTGCCGCTTGTGCAATTGCCCAAGACCGCGGTCCCTACATCGCAGCTTGTGAGGGCATCGGTTCCATTAATACAGGCATCACCGGCGGTTGTGCCGGTATTGCAATCAAGTACGGATGGCTGGCTTCCTACGGCACAATCACCCGGTCCGCCTTGGGGTTGATTGCCGTTTGCGCATGTAGCGCCGATATCTCCGTATTGGCAGCCGGTCGTCCCTAAAGGCGCGAAGCCGCCTTTGCCCTTGGGCCCACTTTCGGGACTTGTTATAGAGGGAGGTTCGTACTTTTTCTTGTCTGTAGGCTTCGGCTCTTTTGCCATGTTATCTTGTCCTCTGTGATAATTGTACACGGCGTAACGCTATTTGTCAAACATTTAAAATGGGGACAGATACTATTTTTCCCATCAATGATTGATGGGAAAAATAGTATCTGTCCCCATTTTCCCTGTCCCCATTTTTTTATTTTCTCAGCTGACAGTATAAAGCGCGGTTATACACGCCTCCGGGATTATAATACGGGTAGCAGCGATGGCCGATAAAACATAGATACTGGTAACTACATCCTTTGCATTCGGGCAGGTCCTTTAGATCCAGCTCCATAGGTTTGCGGAAAGAGTTCATCAGATCGGAGTTCTGCCAGATATCGCTCAATGTTTTTTTCTTAAGATTACCGCACTTCACCTCCCAGATTATCTCGCAAGGCGTGACCCATCCGTCTGGCCTTATCGCGCATTTCGAGCCTGCGGCGCCGCAGGGCGGAACGGTTATCTTGTCGTAAGAAGACTTAAAGCCATTAACCTTATCTATTTTTATTTTTTGGCACAAATAAGAACTGTCAGCGTTTATGAAACCGCCGAATTCTTCTTTCGCCTGCCAGACGGCGTCCACCGCCTCTTTTTCCTCATCGGGTGAAAGATAAAGTTCTTTCGCGAAACATGCAGCGTTTCCGCCGAAAAATACATGATTAAAACGGATGGACGTCCCGTTTATACTTTTTCCGAGTGCGGCCATCTCCTTCACATCTTTATAATTGAGTTTGGTGAGCGTAACGGAAAGTAAAACCGACATACCCTCTTTTCGCAGCGCCTCGATGCCTTTTAAACACATCTCGAAAGCGTCTTTGCCCCTCATCTTCTCCATGATCTCGGGCTTCGAGCCGTCAAGGCTGACGACGGCGCCTTTAATCTTGTGCTCCTTTAGCCATTGCGCCATATCATCATCGATCAAAGAAGCGTTAGTGTTAAGAGATATGTTAATCGGGTATTTGTTTATGCGCTCTACTATGCGCCTGAAATGCGGATGGCACAGCGGTTCACCGCCGAAAAGGCTCAAGTTCTTCGTTCCGCCTTCTCCCATCTGGTCTATTACGTTTACGAGTTGTTGCGTCGTCATATCGGGTTCGGAAGTCGGGAGGTTCCGGTTCAAGCAATGTTTGCAGTTAAAATTGCATTTTGAAGTTATGCCGAAGCATACGGACCGTGGGACTTTTGAGATACCGGAATAATTCTCCAAGAATCCTAATTTGCCGAGAGACGCTATAAAATTATCGAAATCCTCTTCCGCTTGTCGCGAGTCAGACACGTCGAAAGCAAGGGCCATCTCCTCTATTATTTTATTCTTGGCCTTTTCTCCATTGAGCCTTGGCCAGATGAATTTTCCGGTCTCGTTGAGTATGTTTATCCTACCCGTATCCGGGTCAAAGAGAAGGCCGACATCGCCTTCTTCGCGGAAAATAATCTTCCGGCCGTGCTTGAACTTATCTTTTCCGTCCATATATTTCGATGATACCCTTTTTTCTAAGTTCTTTGATGAACTTCGCGATGTCTTTTTTTGCCTGAGCCGCGGTTATCCCATATATCCGACGCAAATATGCTGTTATTTTGTCTTCGCGTTTCGGTGTCCTGCAGAAATCCCAAAACAAGGAGGCCGTGCTGTTCAATATATGCGGCGTATGAGTCGCTGTATTAAAGACCACTTTTCTCGGCGGAAAATCTGCTGTCAGAACTTTTTTTGACTGTCTTATCATGTTATCCTTTTAAAATGGGGACAGATACTATTTTTCCGTACTTCTTTTTCTACGAAAAATAGTATCTGTCCCCATTTTATATCATCCTTGATTCGGGGAATAATCCCTCGTCGTAGGCGATTTGGCAAAACGAGAGGGGCGCAAGGAGCGAGCCGTTCGTATAATACGCCTCCGCCCTGCATTTGCCCAGACAATAATGTTTGAGCATGCAGCGGCCGCAGATACCCTCCAGCTTCTTCGGAACGCCTTCTCTTATCTCTTTCAATGCGGAGTGGCTATCCCAAATCTCTTTTATTCTGTCCTTACCTATCCTGCCCAATACCATAGTGTCAACGTTCGAACCTATGCCGCATATGGAGATCCTGCCGTCGCCGAGTATCCCCAGTATGTTGAATATGCCGCAAGTGCATATGCGGCCAAGGCGCACGTCGTCTATGGGTCTGAAAGCTGGCGGAATATCGAATATCACCCTGATAGGCGGTTCTTTCTTCAATTCCCCGGTAAGGCGGTTATAAAATTCTATCGTCTCCCCGACGCTTAACGTCTCGTCGTTCTTTTTCATCGCGTCGGCGCGGCAGATGCTGTGGATAGGATTTATCTTGACCGACGAGGCGCCGATGGCCCTCGCCAAGATTATAGTGGATTTTATATGTTCTTTATTGCCTCTCCACAATGACGCTATAACCTGTATATTCAGGCCCTCCCTGCTAAGAGCCCTTATGCCCAAAAGCGCGTCGTTGAACGAACCGTCTACGCCTCTCAAAGATTCATGAATTTCGGCTGTCGGCCCGTCCAAAGATACCCCAATCTGCCACACGCCGGCCCCCTTTAAGGCCTTCGCCTCTTTTTCCCTGATAAGGACGCCGTTGGTTTCTATATCTATTCTAATTCCGGCCCTTTTCAGGTAATCGAGGAATTCAGGCATATCCTTTCGCGTAAACGGTTCGCCGCCTGTTATCTTGACCGACTTCATGCCGAGTGAGCGGCATTCTTCGAGGGCGGAGATGATTTCATCGAGGGCGGCCTCGTCTTCTCTTACGGCCGGGGTAGGCGAATACGGCGGGTTTATCCAGCAATGCCTGCATTTCAGGTTGCAGTATTTGAAATAGACATATACCGTGCGGAGTTGATACTTAGACGCTGTTTGTTCTTCGAGCGCGTTTTCTAAAAAACAGTTTTCCATAAGACATCCCTGAGTATACGGCATGAATCGTCTTTTTAAAGGCGAAGAAAAATGCGCCGATAAAATATTTAAAGATAGACCTTATCGGCGCCGGAATACGTTTCCTGATCCGCATGGTATTCGATGTGAGGCCGGCGAGAAGAATATACAAAGTCCCTACAAATCTATTACTGACCAACACATCCGTGTCGGGGTCGTTTTCGAAAAAAGCGCCTTTCACCCTTCCGATCAGATCCTTTTCCGGTATACAGTCGCTGCCTATATAGGCGTGGTTATCGCCCTTTGTGACGAATAACCTATTTTGATTTTGCCGGATGATGCCCACGACCCTGTGGACAATGGCCCGATCCGCCTTTCTATACATTATGATATCGGCGGCCTCGATCTGGTCCGGTTCCGCGCGCTCCAGAAGTATCTGCATGCCTTCTCTGAGGGTGGGTGTCATACTCCGGCCGGAAAACATTGTCCTGACTATCTGCCTTTCCTGAAGGCCGTGGATGACCATTTCCGTGTAGGCGCGGCCGTAATCTGTGTGTACGCTTGGTTCCATCGCCCTATATGATAGTATACTCCGCCTGATTTGTCAAATCTTTATAAAATGGGGACAGATACTATTTTTAAAAAAAAATGAAAAATAATTGAAAGAAAACTCCATTCTGTACGTATATATAGGTGAAGGATTAAATGGGGACAGATACTATTTTAACCTAGGGAGGGATTATTATGCCAAGAATAGCCAGAATTGTCGCAGTAGGACATCCGCACCATATTACCCAAAGAGGTAATTATAAACAAAACGTCTTTTTCGAAAATATTGATTATATCCGATACCTCAAGTGGTTGAACAAATATAGTAACAAATACAAGTTATCCGTGCTTGCCTACTCTCTTATTCCAAATCATGTTCATTCTATCGCTGTGCCCGCAAATGAAAATTCATTGTCAAAAACCTTTCATACGTGCCATATGCGATATGCGCAGTATTTTCACAAGAAAAATGATTTAAGAGGGCATCTATGGCAGGGGAGGTTTTATTCATGCGCGCTTGACGAAAAACATCTTTATGCCGCAATAAGATATGTAGAAAATAACCCTGTAAGAGCGAAACTAGTAAGTGAGGCGGAAGATTGGGAATGGTCAAGCGCAAGATACCATCTAAATAAGGGAAATGATAAAGGAAATAGCCTGCTGTCGCTGGCCGATATTAACAATTTTATAGATGTGGAAGATTGGGAAAGATATCTTTCCGATGAAGATGACGAAACAATCATCGCAAGTATAAGGAGTAACACTTTAGCCGGAAGACCATCGGGCGACGATACGTTTGTATCGCAATTAGAAGAAACATTTGGAAAACGGCTAAAACTCTTGCCGGTAGGAAGGCCTAGAAGTGCCAACCGAAAATAGTACAGAAAATGGAAAATGGTGGAAAATGGGGACAGATACTATTTTTCACGAAAAAAAACACGGAAAAATAGTATCTGTCCCCATTTTTTAATATTTCATCCAGGTATCGGCTTTTCCGTCGCCGTTGGTGTCTTTTTCGGCTTTCTCTACGACACCGTTTTTATAGTAGACCCATTCGTCTACTTTGCCGTTAAAATCCGTATCCGTTTCTACGTGGTCGACCGTGCCGTCCAGATTATAATACTCGAACCGGTCCGGCAATCCGTCGTAATTTCTGTCCAGTTCCACTTTCTTGGGAACAACAGGCGCAGGAGCAGCAGCCTTAGTCGCGGCCTCTTCAGCCGCAGCAAAAGCTGTGAAGACGCATAAACTGAACATCACTAAAATGATTGCGGTTATCTTTTTCATGTCATCTCCAAGGTTTGAAAATAGGGACAGATACTATTTTTCCGTATTTCTTTTTCGTGAAAAATAGTATCTGTCCCTATTTTCAGCATAAACATATTATACACCTTTTATCAACCAAATACACAAGAAAATAGTATCTGTCCCCATTTAATTAATGGTTAATAGTCCAATTCACGTTATTATCGCCGCCGGTATGCAGCGAATTGTTCGCGATTATTCCCTTATTATCCGCCTGGTGAGAATAGCTGACATCAACATATGTGACCGTCGTCGAAACCGGCGCATTAAGGTACCACATTGTCGACGCTGTCGCCGGAGCAAGAACTATCCGGGTGACCGCAGAGCCATTTATGTTGAATGAGTACGTTATCGTATGGATAATAGAGGGGTTTGCCGCAAACGATATCTTTTGGACGCCCGAGGACGCATTCAACGTCCCGGCATATAAGGCATCGCTGAAGGTCACGCCTGAAGCGCTTGTATTCGTAATAGTGAGCACGCTAAATGCCGAACCCGAACCGCCCGTGGTAACACTCTGAGCGCCTGTGCCGTTCAAAGTAACTGTTGTCGAGCCTACATTGAATGTCCCGGCATTTGACCAGTTTCCCCCGACATTAAGGCTATATTTTGTAGCGGTGGAAAGTTTAGAGCTTATGTCATAGTGATTGGTATCATATATTGTCCACAATAGCGACGTCTTCAAGCTGCTTAGTTCGTACATTGAAAGGACGTTAGTATTAGTCCCTGTGCTATATAAAGAGGTAGCGTTAACATCCCAATATCCGCCGACGGCGCCGCTCTTGCCGTATATGGTGTTGGATGAAATCCAATAGGCATATAACGAGTTATCGGAACTCGATATGGAAAGCGACGGGCTGCTGATAGTGCCGCTGGAATAAATAGTTTGCGTCGTGCCCCATGACCAAGTTCCGACATTGAACATTCTATAATAAAGATAACCGGTTGAAGGATGTATGTAAAGTTGATGTATATTCCCAATTAAGTCGGCAACAGCTGAAATCGAACCGGTGCCCGTATCGCCTGCCGCTGAAAATCCGTATAGCGCGAAACAACCGGTTGACAGGCCCTTGACCTTAATGAAGGTTCCGCCGACATAAAGTTCGGAGCTACTTACCGCCATGGCGTAAACCGAGCCGCTGCTCATCCCTGTATCGCTTGAGCCGTGATTCAGGGCTTCCCACGCTGAACCTGTCCACTTGGCAGTGCGATTTAGCGTAACAGTGCCGCTACCGTTACCTGTAAGAGTAAAATCGCCTCCTATATAAAGAGTGCTATCGATCATTGCCAAAGCGCGGACGTCGTAATTGACGCCAATGTTATTCCCTGTCCCCATAGCAGACCACGTTGAGCCATTCCATGTGGCGATACGGTTTACGGTAGTCCCGCCGGCCGTCAGGAAATGCCCGCCTACGTAAATAACATGCGGATCCGGTGTAATGTCAGCCACTATAGCGTTTACGATATCGCTTGTCCCCGTACCGAGCGCAGACCAGGAGCCGCTCCATTTGGCGATATTATTAGCCGATTGACCACCGGCAGTCGTAAACTTTCCGCCCGCATAAATGCTGGAGTCCAGTACCGCCAAAGCGTTGACATAATAAGCGCCTGTGGCGCCATACATGCCATCTCCCAATGCCGACCAGTAAGTCGGCCCCGAAGGTGAATACTTCGCTATACGGCTTGCCGAAACCCCGCTTGCCGTAGAGAAATACCCGCCTACATAAAGCTCATTGCTAAGGACGGTCAGAGCCATGACATAACTGTCTACCCCCACATCACTGCCGTTCGTATTCAGCGCGCTCCACGATCCGGGGGTTCCCGGTGTCCATTTTGCGACGTGGTTTACCGTCGTACCGCCGGCCGTTGTAAAATATCCGCCCACGTAAAGGTCGTCACCTATTAACGCAAGGGCGCGAACAGTATTGTCCATACCGGTGCCTAGCGCTTCCCATGAGTAAGTAGAAGGCGTATATTTAGCTATGTAGTTAAGAGGAGTGCCGCCGGCGGAAGTGAAGTCTCCGCCCACGTAAATATAGCTGTCATATACCGCGAGAGCGTAGACTGTGCCGTTCAATCCCACTGCCCCTTGTATTAATGAGGTCCATGTAGGTGAGGAATGGGAATGAGTATATTTTGCCATATAATTAACTGTTGACCCGCCCGCCTGAATGAAATCGCCTCCGACATAAACATCTGAACCCAGTACTGCAAATGCGCGTACTTTGGCGGACGTCCCGACTGTCCCAGTATTAAGCGCAATCCATGTTGAGTTTTCATGATATATAGCGACATAATTTGCATCAGTAGTTGTATTTATACGAGTAAAATCTCCTCCGGCATATATATGGTTGGCATCTACCGCTGTCAGTGACCACACCGCGCCATCCATGCCGGTTGAAAGTCCTGACCATGCCGAACCGCTCCATCTGGCAACATAGTCCGCTGAAGTACTAGTATCCACATGTGTAAAATCTCCGCCTACATACAATTTGTCTGTGCTCACAGCCACCATAGCAAATACGAAACCATCGGTTCCATTGTTTCCCAACGCGCTCCAAGCTGATCCGTTCCATTGGGCAATATAATTGGCGGCATTTCCGCCTGCAGTAGTAAAATATCCTCCGGCGTAAACAAAGCCGTTCATCACCTCGATAGAACGGACAGCATTGTTCATACCAGTTCCTAATGCGCTCCACGCCGAACCGCTCCATTTGGCGATATAAGCTGTATTGCTTACACTACCTGCCGACGTGAAATTTCCGCCTACATAAACATTTGAGCTGTCGACCACTTTTATCGCGTAGACATCATCGTTAGTGCCCGCGCTGGTTCCCGATAACGCTGACCACGTGCCGCCTGCCAACGTATATTTGGCGATATAATTGACGGCAATCCCGCCTGCCTGAGTAAACAACCCTCCGACATACAGTGCGGTTGTTCCATCCGCCGCAATCGCGCGCACAGAACCGTTGGTTCCCGGTGTCGAGCCCATGGCAGTCCATTGACCGCTTGAATATTTCGCGATATGATTCACGATAAGCATGTCAGTAGCGCCGCGTGCCGTCGTAAAATCTCCGCCTACATAAAGGTCGCTGTTTACCACGGCCATTGCATGCACAGTTCCGTTTAAGTCATCGTATGGGAATGCGAACCACGCATAGTCGCCGCCGGTATTTGCCGCTGACCATGACGTGCCGTTAAACGCATAGTGAGTAATGTTGTTTGATTCGCCTACCGCAAGAAGGTTCATATTCCCGCTTACGCCGGGAACCAGCACAAGGCTGCTCAAAGTCGATGAATAGCCGCCTACGGCGCCGCCTTTAGTGCTCGTATCCCACGATGAAAGGTCTCCTGTCGCGAGATTATTGGAATAAGCGACATTCGCCTGATAATAATAGCCCTGTACATAATGTATCGCGCCGACCCAAACATGGTCAGTGGTGTCTAAGGCTATCGTCGGCTTGGAATATGAATTGGCTGAGGATGTGCCGTCAAAGATGATAGCGACGGTCGACCAGGACGTGATGGAAGTTGCCCCGCAAGTGCCTCTTGTAATAGTGACGTCGTATCCGCTAACGCCGCTGTCGGCTGCTACAAACGCGTAACCCGTAGTTGAAATTTTCTTATACGCTACCGAGAAGTTAACCGTACCGGCAAGTGTATCTGATGTCGTCCATGTAGTGCCATCCTCCGAATACGCGTATTCGATCTCGTAGTTAGTTATGCCGGTATAATAGAAAGCCCAATATTTACCGTCCGTTGCCGTATCGAAGAAACTGCGCCTCTGGCTCGAATTAAGCGTGCCGGAGCTATTGCCTGCGGGGTCTATCTCGGCAGTTGAGCCGACGCTTAGGCCGTAACCTTCCATATTCAGAGTGCCGGCTGTTATATTGAGATCATGTGTTACAACCATGTTGCTTTTTACCGTCCAGCTGCCGTTGCCATTATTGAATTTTACATCATAGAAATCATCCGCTCCGCTTGAAGTAGTAGTAATAGTCTTTCCCGTTGTACCGGCATCAAAGAACACCCTGCCGCTATTAGGCGTGAATACGGCGGCGCCCGTGATCGACCAGCTGCCGGCTACCGTGAATGATGTATCATCGGCTACGCCGGGCGCTGAGAATGTGCCGCCTGATATTGTGACGTTGCCGGCTATATCGAGATTAGAGCTTGCGTTTGAGGCGTTTAATGTGCCGCCGCTTACGAGGAGATTCCCGCCGACGATGATATTGTATGTCTGCGTATTAAGCGTGCCGCCGCCGAGTGTGAAATCCCCGCCCGCATTTGCCGAGCCGTTCATGGTAATGGATGTGGTAGCTGTATAGCTCTGTGCGCCTGTGGTGGTGACGGCATAGATACTTGCGGTATCGCAACCTACTATTGTGAAGCTTGTTAATGGTGTCGATCCGCCAACAATGGCTCCGCTCGTAAACACTATATCGCCTGAGCCGGTTGTCTCGAGGGTCAGGACTCGAGCGCCGTTAATGATAGATGTGGCTGAGAATGTGATGTCGTCTGTCTCACTGGTGCCTAAGTTATGTATTTCAATAGCGCCTGTTGCCAAGAGTACCGGTCCTACAAAAGCAATGCTTGCTGCGGTGCCGGCATTGTGGTGAAGTGCTCCGTTTAATGTGGTGGATGTGGTGGCCGTGTAGCTCTGGGCGCCTGTGGTGATGACGGCGTAGATGCTTGCGGTATCGCAACCAACTATTGTAAAGCTTGTTAATGGTGCCGATCCGCCAACAACAGCTCCACTTGTAAATACTATATCACCTGAGGTGGTTGTCTCGAGGGTTAGGACTTGAGCGCCGTTAATGGTAGATGTGGCTGAGAATGTGATGTCGTCTGTCTCACTGGTGCCTAAGTTATGTATTTCAATAGCGCCTGTTGCCAAGAGTACCGGTCCTACAAAAGCAATGCTTGCTGCGGTGCCGGCGT